>Ga0209506_1000277_pt1 | contig 73772 bp, 44 predicted proteins | sample AD_JPNHG2_MetaG_FD_184409 | JGI IMG/M metagenome (GOLD analysis project Ga0209506, IMG submission 184409) | Active sludge microbial communities of municipal wastewater-treating anaerobic digesters from Japan - AD_JPNHG2_MetaG (SPAdes) (version 2) | ecosystem: Engineered > Bioreactor > Anaerobic...
CACTCTCTCCGGGGCGCTCTGTCCTGCGAGTGGTCCCCCCAGAGAGTACAGTCGAAGGAATCCTCGGAAACTTTGGCCCTGTTCTAGCGTTGTAGTGCTAGGCCGCCAGACCCCTAAAGGGGCTTACTGGATGTCGCAGGTCTCAGCCGCTGTCGCGTCGAATCGCACGACCAGCACCCGGCGGTTGACGCTGTCCGACACGTAGAGCCGCCCATCCGCCTCTGCGTAGTCGCACTCGGTGGGCCAGGCGAAGGCGATCTCGGGCTCCGGCACACGGCTCCCCGGGCCGGCGGAGTCGGCATTCCCGTACGCCCCGATGCGCGCCAGCCGGTTGCCGGCAGCGTCCACCATCTCCACCGACGAGTAGAAGGCGCTCGGCGCGTAGACCCGGCCGTAGGGGTCAGCGTCCAGTTGCGATTGCAGGCACTCGCAGCCGTCGTCGCCCGTGAATCCGTCGAAGGAATGCGGGATGATCCCGATGCCCGGGTAGCGCCACTTAGCCCCCACCACCTTCACATCCCAGGCGAGGTAGCCCGACTTGTAGGACACCGCATCGGCTGGGGCGTTGGGCAGCGCCAGGCTCTCGTCAATGAAGGGGGCCTTGGGGCTGAAGTTCCCGTAGATCCGGCCGCCCTCGGGACCGAACTTGAAGATCGCCCCCAGGTGGAAGAGGTACGGGTTGGCGTACAGGTAGCTCCAGGGCGGTTGGCGGTCGGCCTTGCGGTAGTAGCTCCAGGCGAGAGCCGGCACCGCCTTGGCGAAGTCGGCTGGGATGGGCTCCGCGGCGGGCTTGAGGTTCATGCCCAGGTACACGTTGCCGCGGTTATCCACGCCGATGCCGGAGTCGCCGCTGCCCGCCCCGTTGATCAGAGCGGCCTTCTTGAGCGTGCCGTCGGGCCCCCAGACGTCCACGGTGGCCACGCACGCATGGTCGGGCGAGCGGCGCACGTAGAGGTCGCCGTTGGGGGCGATGCAGTGGCCGCGCAGCCCCATGTCGGGGCCGTAGCCCCGGAACTTGACGGCCAGCTTGTTCGTGCCGGTGGCCGGGAACGGCAGCGGCTTGCCCTGCGGGTCCACGCGCACCAGGGCATTCGAGCCGTAGCCGCCCATCAGGTAGATGTTGCCCTCGCGGTCCACTGCGAGGTCGTTCCCTGGCAGGCGGAAGCGGCTGGCCTTGCCCGTCGTGAGGTCAATGAGCGCGTGCCCCGTCCCATGCTCGCCGACGATGACGCGCTTGCGCGGTGGGTCGGCGGCAAGGAAGCTGGGCCAGTGCAGCCCGCCCGCCTCCCCGACCGGCTCGCCGATGCTCAGTCTCGCGCCTTCGTCGGTGATCGGCACAAGGTCGTTGGGGCGGCCATAGCCTGTGTACAGCGACACCCACAGGCGGGGCGGGGTGGCCGAGGCGTCGAGGGCCATGAACTCGGCGGCGCGCTTCTTGACCTCGAACTCCAGCCGCGCCAGCTCCCGCGGGGCCTCGCCCTTCCAGGGCGCGAGCTTGAGGATGCGGCTGGTGACGGGGTCGGCGTCCTTGGCCGTCATGAGGTCATAGGAGCGCGCGCCCTTGCGGCAGAGGAGGTAGAGTTCGCCGCCCGGGCCCACCGCAATCTGCTCGGGCGAGGGCGCGGGGAACGCGCCCAGCCGCTTGCCGTCCTGCGAGTGCACCTTGACCCGGTTGTTCCCTCGGTCGCACACGTACAGTCGCCCCTCGGCGTCGAAGGCCAGGCCCTGGGGATCGTTGAACTCGTCGTCGCCGGCGCCCGGCTCCTTGCGCCCGAGCCAGGGCTCGCCAAGCTCCTGGTCGGTCCACCGGAGCCTGTAGACGCCGTGGTGCCGCTCGCCTTTCTCGAAGTAGGCCCGTCTCATGTCCTGCACGAGGTAGATCCACTGCCCGTCGGGGCTGACGGCCAGGCGGTCCATGCCGATGGCATAGCCTTCGCCGGCGCCGCCCAGGAAGCCGCGAGCCTTGCGGATCCGCGGCCCCACGAAGCCGGTCTTCTCGGGGGCGCCCCCGTCCGGATGGAAGGCGAGCAGGTGGCGCGCGGGGCCGTGGTTGCACATCGAGCCAATGGCGCTCGCCGCCAGCAGATAGCCGTCCGGGTGCCAGGCCATCGTCTGGCCGCGGATCCCGGCCACCAGCGGATAGAGGCTGTGGGCCTGCCCGTTGAAGACCAGCGGCTGGCGCCGGCCATCAATCTTCACGTGGCCCACGGGCTCGGTGCGCGCCTCGGCAGTGTTCGCCGCGTACGGCATGATGGTGCGCAGGTACTTGCCTCGACGGTCGAGCACGCGCAACTCCGCACGGCCGCGGAAGGGATCCGCCAGCAGGACGAAGAGTTCGCCGCTCGGGCTGGCCGTCAGCGCGCAGATCTCGCCGCTGAGGGTGTTGTCGTTCCTCCCGAGGATCCCGTCCAGCCTCGGCTGGAGGCCCAGGCGCACCCGCACCTTGAAGGGGCCGCCGGCCGCGGGCCTGCCGCCGTCGTCCTTCCCGTCCCACAACAGTTCCTGGGACAACGAGCCCGGCTTGAATGGCTCAGGCGCGTTCGCGCCCAGGAGGCCGGCAGCGAGGTGACGGGCCACGCCTCCCCCGCCATCCAGCACAGCCACCTCCGAGTCGGTCGGCGCGGAGACCGAGAAGGAGATTCTCACACCCGCCCCGTCCCGGGCGGCGGTCGGTCTGGTCGCGAACCCGACCTCCCCCGCCGACGCCATCGCCAGGGCGAGAACTGACACGGCACCCGCCAGGCACGTCCACGAGATCACTCGACTCATCCGAGGGCTTCCTCTTCAGATTGGCACGCGGCACCGGGCTCCCGGGCCTGATGGTACCCAGCGAGAACGAGAGTGTCAAGCACTGGCGTCACGACGTCCGCCGCCGTGGCCCGAGTCGCCGGATCGAGGACCGAAGGCGAGCGGAGGAGGCCGGCCCTATCTCGCCCTTTCGGGGCTGAACCCGTGAATCCTGCTGAACCCAGGGGGTTGCTTCCTTGTCCCTACGCTCCGCACCTCTTCCTCGTCCCTACGCTCCGCACCTCTTCCTCGTCCCTACGCTCCGCGTGGGGACGCGCTCTTGGCCGCTCTGCGGCCCTCTTCGCCTTCCTGAAAGAAGGGACGCCGGGGCGTCCACATCTCCGCCCCCACGCGGAGCGTAGGGGCGAGAAGAGGAAGGTGTGCGCCCCCACGCGAGGTCTTCAGGCTCCGGAGAGAACAACCCCGTCTGCAATTCCGGCCCACACCCCCTTTCTTGACCGCGCAGGGCGGCCCTGGTACAATGGCCGTTGTGAGGTGACCATGCCCGGGACAGCCGCGGGGCAGGCATCTGTGCACAGAGCCTGCCCCATTCTGCCAAGGAGAGGCCCGTGAAGCCCGAACGCCTGAGAGACCTCTCGCCCGATCGCCGCACCGCCATCCTGAAGCGCTCGATGGAGGACGTCTCGGCCATCTTCGCCGACATGCGGGCGATCTGCGTGGACATCGCCAAGCGCGGCGATGCCGTGATCCTGGAGCACTATGCGAAGTACAAGCAGGGCATCACGCCGGCCGACTTCGTCGTGACCCGCGACGAGATCGAGGCGGCCTACCGCAAGGTGAGCCCCGATATCGTCGCCAAGCTGCGGTTCGCAGCGGCGAACATCGAGAAGTTCCACCTCGCGCAGCGCGAGCGCGAAATGTGGAGCATCGAGATTGCCCCGGGCATCCTGGCGGGCCGCGTGGTGCGGCCGATGGAGATCGCCGGCTGCTACGTGCCGGGCGGCCGCGCGGCCTATCCGTCCAGCGTGCTCATGACCGTCATCCCCGCCAAAGCCGCGGGCGTGCCGCGCATCGTGGCCTGCACCCCGCCCGGCGAGGGCATGACGGCCAACGAGGTGAGCCTCGTGGCCGCCGACCTCTCGGGCGTGCAGCAGATGTTCAAGATCGGCGGCCCCTGGGCCGTGGGCGCCATGGCCTACGGCACCGCCACCGTGCCCAAGGTCAGCAAGATCGTCGGACCCGGCAACCGCTACGTCACCGCCGCCAAGATGGCCGTCTTCGGCGAGGTGGACATTGATTCGCCCGCCGGCCCCAGCGAAATCCTCATCCTGGCCGACGACTCGGCCAACCCCCGTTGGATGGCCATTGACTTCATCTCGCAGGTCGAGCACGACCCAGACGCGGCGGCGGCCCTCGTGACCCCCTCGGCCCGCTTCGCCCAGGCCGTGTGCGACGAGATCAACCGGGCGCTGGACACCGTGCCCCGCAAGGAGATCGTGGCCAAGGCCCTCGAAGACAACTCGGCCGTGCTCGTGGCCGACTCGATGGACGAGGCGATCGCGTTCACCAACGACTACGCGGCGGAGCACCTGGAGGTGGTGACCGCCGACCCGATCTCGCTCCTGCCCCGCATCCAGCACGCGGGCAGCATCTTCCTCGGCCCGTATGCGCCCGTGCCGGCGGGCGACTACGCCAGCGGCACCAACCACGTGCTGCCCACGGGCCAGTGCGCCAAGATGTTCAGCGGCCTGAGCATAGACGACTTCCTCAAGAAGCCCACCTTCCAGTACCTCACGCGCGAGGGCCTGGCGCACCTGCGCGATGCCGTCATCGCCCTGGCCGAGGCCGAGGGCCTGCCGGTGCACGCGCAGACCATCCGCGAGCGGTTCGAGGGATAGGTCTTCGGGCGCTCAGCCCGGCGGGGCGCCGGCGTGGCCCTTCTTCGGCCTCAGGCGCATGGCTACCACCACGTCGCCGCCCACCTGGCAGCGGCGCTCGATAGTCGCCTCGAACTCGCCCAGGGCGGCCAGCACCCGGTCCGGCTCGCCCTCCACGAGCACCAGGCCGTTGGGCTGGCGGCGCAGGTAGGCGTGGACGTCCTCCGCCGAGGCCAGCGTCACGATCGGCACCCGCCCGTAGAACGACAGGGCCGATGCCTCCTTGAGCGCCCCGCCGTCGAGCTGGATCGTCGCCACCACCTCCCCTGCCTCCTGGCGGGTCTCCTGATCGAGCCAGGCGCCGTCGGCCTTGGCCGACAGCGGGTCGTCCATCAGCGGCAGCGCCCAGGCGAGAGCGACCAGGTACGTGAGGCCCATGCCCACGGCCACGGCGGCGAGGGCGGGCGCGGGCTGGCGCTTGCGCAGGCGCACAGCGGCGTATGCTCCAACCGCCGCCAACATTGCGGCGGCCACCAGGCCGGGCGCCATCAGGTCGCGGTAGTCGCCCAAACGGGACCCCGCAAACGGCAGGACGCACAGCCCCGCGAGCCCCGCTGCCAGCACGCCCGCCACGGTGGGCCACAGCACCAGCCGCCACGACAGACGCCGCTCACGCCAGGGGGCATCCAGCAGTCGGGTGATGGCGTACCCAATCAACACCGCGGCCATGGGATACAGCGGCAGAATGTAGACCTGCCGCTTCGAGCGTGAGATGGTGAAGAACACGAAGATGAGCGCGAACCACAGGAATGCAAGGCCGAGGGGCCGGTCGGCGTTTCGCCGCGCCTCACGCCACGCGGCCACGAGGCCCAACGGCAGGAACAGCGCCCACGGGGCGAGGCTGTCCCAGATGTTAATGAAGTAGTAGTAGGGCGGCCGCAGGTGCGAGTGGCCGGTGAGGAATCGGCCCACGTTCTGCTTGAAGATGAAGTAGAGCAGGTTCGACGCGCCGGCGGCCTGTGCATAGGCGACCGCCCATGCCACGAACAGGCAGGAGCCCGCCGCGGCCAGCGCCGTCACGCGGACGGCTCCCCGCCACTCGCGGCGGACCAGGTGGTCCAGGCCCAGCACCCCCGCCGGCAGCACGATGCCGGCAGGGCCTTTGACCAGCGACGCCACGCCCATCAGCAACGCGGTGCCCACCCAGCCGACCGCCCGGTCCCGCGCGCACGACGCCGTGCGCGCCAGGTCGTAGACGATGATCGCTGACCCGATAAGGAAGGCGAACGGCATGTCGAGGTGCATGTTCACGGCCTGCCACACGAAGTAGTAGGCCGTGCCCAGCACGGCCACGGTCCAACAGGCCACGCGCGGCCCCAGGCGCCGCTGTGTCCACACGCCGGTCACAATGAGCAGGCCGATGGCCGACAGCATGGTGGGCAGCCGCAGAACCCACTCGCTCTGGCCGCCCAAGACTCCCGCCGCCGAGGTGAGCCAGAAGAACAGCGGCGGATAGTCGGGGAACTCGCGCCCGTAGAGGAACAGCCGCAGGGCATCGCCCGAGGCGATCATGTGCTGCGTGATCTGCGCCATGTCGGGCTCGTCGGGGTACCAGAAGTCACGCTGAATCCCGCCCACCAGGTAGAGTGCCGACAGCCCGGCAACCAGCAGCCACCATCGGGTCATTCCGTGCTCTCTGCCAAGAAGGATGCGCGCACGCCTCAATTGCTCAGATTGTATCACACGCCCGGCGCCCGGACAAGCGGGGGGCTGCCGGTGGCTCGCCTTGACGGAGAAGCCCCTGCCCGGGGCCGCATCCCCGAGTCAGGGGCTTCTGCCCGCTGCCCATAGGGCCTTCCGTCACTTCGCGGGCTCCCAGCCGCGGTAGGTCACTTCGAACCACAGTTCGTCGCTCGGCAGGCTGAGGATCTTCTCGAGCTGGAAGAGCTTGCCGTTGATCGGCAGCCGCACGCGGATCGGCTCGGCCCCGGCTGCCTTGGCCTCTTGCTCGACGCGCGCCTGGACCTGCTCTTCCATCTGCTGCGCCTGCTGTTGGGCGTCGTGCGGCACCACAATGCGCTCGGGCCCGGTGGCCAGCGCGGCGAACTTCTCGACCTCGCGCAGCGGCCCGGCAAACGTGCTCTTGCCGAGCAGCCACGTGCGGTAGTGCCCCTCGATCGGCAGGTAGTAGTTGTACATCACGTGCATCGTCGGCGCGTCCATCTGTGGGAGGTCAACGCGCAGGCTGCCCCTCTTGGGCGCCGCCGTGGCCGGGGCCTCCACGTACACGATGTCCACCGGGAACGAGGCCAGCTCCTGCGCGCCGCTGGCGCTGCGGATGAGCGGGATGAGGACGTTGCCCTTGTCGTCTCTCGCCGGCGTGGCCGTGTTGCCGCTGACTTCGGCCGACCAGATCGTGGCGCCCTCGGGCATCTTGAGGCGGAGGAACTGGTTGCGGTTGTTGCGCACGCTGTAGACCACTTTGGTGATCCGCCGCCCGTCGTTGAGCTGCATGCCGGTGAAGAGCGCGCTGTCCACGATGGTCACCAGCACGCCCACCTCGTCGTGCCGCTTGACCGTGAGCGGAATGGTGAAGGTGTCGCCCACGTAGCGGAAGCCGAGCAGGATCGGCTGCTTGGTCATGGCCACCAGTTCGGACGGGAGCTGCCGCACGTCCACCGGTCGGGCGCCTTCCACCTTGTCGCTCGTGATCTCGACGTTGGTGACCGCCACCACGCCGATGAAGCCCTTCTCGCGCTCGACTCCGACCGTGCGGATGACGGGCGCTTCCACGCTGTCCTTCACCGCCCGCTCGAAGCTGACGGTGAGCTGCTGGGCGCCGATCACCTCGCCGCGGAACACCACCGTCAGTTCGCCCGGGGCGGCGACCCGCCAGTCCTGCAAGTTCGCGCCGGTCACGGTGAGGATGCTGGTGTCGGAGGGCACCTTGAGCTTCAGTTCGCGCACCGGCGTGTGCAGGATGTTGTAGTTCACGGTCTCCTGGCACAGCAGCACGCCTTCGGCGACGGCGACCATGGTGTTCGTCTCGGCGTAGAGCTTGGGCGGCACGGCCTCGGCCTTGGGCAGCGCGCGCTCCCACGTGACCGTGAGCGGCACCCCGCTGGCGATGGCCGCGGCCACCTGCGTCTTGCCCGCCGCCGTTTTGACAAGCTGCGACTGGGCGCCCGCCACCCTCACGTCCACGTTCTCGCGCGCCACCACCAGGTCGAGGATGCTCGCGCCCGGGGTCACGCGCTGGAACGTCACGCGGTTGATCCCCGCGTCCTTCTCCACGGCGACCGAGAACTCGACCGCGACGTCCACCGTGCCCGTCTTGTCGGTGAGGATTTCATAGGCCTGGCCGCTGCTGTTCAGGAACACGCCGGCCGGCAGGGTGCTCCTGGTGATCGCCACAGTGCCGGGCAGGACGGGGATGCGGGTCCACGCCCTCTCCCGGAGGATGTCGGCCTTGAGCTTGAGCGTGAGCGTCGCCCCGTCGTCCGTCAGGTCGCCCGTGAACTGGCACGACGAGACGACGTAGTCGGTCGGCGGCGGCGTGGCGGCCTTGCCGGCCCTCTGCTGGATGGACCACTCGAGCAGGGCCTTGAACTCGGTCCACGGCAGGTCCACCGTGGCGGCCTGGCCCATCTTCTCGACCTTCACGCCGAGAAGGTTCTGGACCTCGGCCCAGGGGATGGTGAGGATGCCGCCGCCCCCGCCGGCCGGGTCGTAGCCCGTGATCTTCACGAACTGGTCCCAGCTCAGCGTCACCTCGCCCTTCTCGCGCGAAGGGGCTGCGGCCGGCTCGCCCGCCTCCAGCGCCGACGCCGCCAGCACGGCCACCGCGGCCGCCATTGCTACCATCGCCATTCGCCGCATTGTTGGCCTCCTTTCAGGTAGGGTGTGCATACCTGCACACCATCTTCTGTTTGTGCGTGCATGGATGCACGCCTACCGGGAATAGCGGTAGCTCGCCCTCAGCACCAGCTCATCGCCCGGCTCGACGAGGGTCTTCTCGAACTTCACCAGCCGCCCCGCACGCGGCACGGCAATCTCCTGCGCCGTCACCACGAACGGGAACGGGTTCCTCGGCTCGGTCCAGTGCTGCATCGGGTTCGCCTGCACGGCGGTGAGGTAGCCGCCGTTGTTGATGACGAGATACTGCTGATGCAGCAGGTCAATGGGGTTGCCGTTCACATCGAGGGTATTGCCGACCTCGCCGGCGAAGCGCACGTTGCACGTCATGCCGTTGGGGAGCCAGGCATCGGTGCCTACGATGGTCTCCTGAGCGTTGGGGTTCGCCGCCACGCGGCCCCGCTTCTTCGCCGCGTCGAGTTCCAGCAGGGTGCGAAGCTGCGCCTCGTCCACCACGGCGAACGACACGCCGTTGCTGCCGACGGTGAAGCTGATGCCCAGGCCGTTCGCCTCGTCGGGCGTGCAGTTCAGGTTGATGCCGTTCACCTGCACCTTCTGCGCCCTGTTGATCGCCAGCTTCTCCGCGAAGTCGTCGAAGAGCGCGGCGCCGCCGCTTCGCACGACGCCTGAGTCCTCCACCGCCGTCTCACCGCGGGGCGAGGTCAAGGCCCAGCCGTAGTTGCGCGTCACGAAGGTCTGGAATCGCCTGTCGCGCAGCAGTTCGTCCGTCTCATCATCCCCGCCGAAGAACTGCTCCTCCAACGGCTTCTTTCCGAGGCCTCTTGCCTGCTGGGTGGCGATCCGGCGGCCCCACTCCACCTGCGCGCCGCGGGCGCGGCGGAGTTCCGAGACAAGAGCCTCGATCCGTTTGTGCCCCTCAGGCGTGTGCCGCACCTCGATCCTGCCGTTTCGGTAGGTCACCGCGTAATCGTCGCCGTCCACGTCTTGCGGCTTCTTCTCGCCCTCGGTCTCCCACGTGCCGGGCGCGATGCTCTTCTTGATGAAATCAACGAGCTTCTCGCCCGTCAGCGGCTCGCCCTTGTCTTCCTCGTCGCCGCCGAAGAACTCCTGGGCCATCTCCTGCCCTCCGCCGCCGCGAGTCGAATAGCCCGCATCGGCCGCCAACGCCTGCTGGCGGCTCCGGAGCTTGTTGATGTCCAGCGTCAGGTCGCTCACGTCGTAGGCCCGCACCGCCGGCTTGTCGGGCCGCCGCGACGGCGTCTCAGGCGTTGTCGAGCGGCCCGGGCCGGGCGGCTCGGGCTTCGGCGGAGGGGTCAGACGCACCGCTCGATCCTCGACCGTCTTCGTCAGGCCGTCGGGCTGCTCGCGCCCGCGGAGACGCCGCCCGTCGAGCTCCTCGGCCTTCTGCTTCACGGCCTCGAGGGCGAGCGACGTGATTTCGCGCTGAAGCGCCACGCCGCCGAGATCGGTCTGTTGCTGGATCTGTTTGGCTTCCCTCAGTGCCTCGTCATAGCGCCCCTTGCCCTTGAGTTCCTGGACCTTCTTGAGGGATTTCTGGACCTCCTGGACTTCGCCCGCGCGGATTCTGGACAGTTCTTCGCGGGCGAGGCGCAGGCGGGCGTCTTGCTCGGACTCGCTCGCGCCCTGCTCCACGAGCTGTTGGCCGAGGGCCGCGGCGGCCTCGAGGTTGGCCTTGGCATCCTGGAGGTTCCCCGAGCGCGAGGCGGCGAGGCCCTTTTCGAGATACTCGCGCTGCTCCTCGACGAGGCCCCTCTGCTCGGCCTGAATCTCGCGCTTCACCTGGAGGCCCGCCGCCTTCTCGGCCTGGGACTTCGGGCCGTCGGCCGCCTTGCCCTCGCCCGTGGTGAGCTTGATGTTTTCGAGGAGCTTCCGCGCGTTCTCGGCCTCGAACGACTTCGGGTTGAGGGCGAGCACTTGTTCCAGACTCTTTCGCGCGTTCGCGTAGTCCTGTCGGTCGTAGAAGTCGCGCCCGGAGCGGTAGTAGTTCTTCCAGAGCAATGCCTTCACGGGGGCGTTGATGGTCGCTGGCATCTCCTGCGCCTGCGGCGGGGCTTGGCCCTGCGGCGGCGCGAAGGGCTGGTTCGCGGGCGGGGCTTCAGAGACGGGCTCTTTCGCGGGCGGTGCCGGCTTGGGGGCCGCCGTCTCCCGTTTGCCCCCGAGGCCTGAGCCCAGGAAGCCCAGAAGGGCGAGCCTCGACCTCCGCCTGCCTGGCTCCTCGGGCTTCTCCTCGGGCTCGGGCGAGACAGGGATGTCCTCGATGGCCACCTCGTGGTCTTCTGTTGCGGCCGGCACCGGGCGTGCCTTGGGGCGGTAGCCTTCGGCGGCCACGCCCAAGCCGTAGTCGAGGCTCGCGGTGGCCGTCTCGTTCGAGTACTTCTCCACCTGTCGGAGCGGGCCGGCCCAGCGCTTGACCCGCATCGTTTCGGGCAGGTAGGTTTCGCACCAGGCGTAGGCGATGGGCACGTCAATGCGCGGCAGCGGCAGGGCGATCTCGCCGCGGCGCGGCATTGTGGGCGGCGTGTCCTCACGCCGCGTACCGCGGGACGGGGACGTCCCGCCCACAACGTCCAGGCGGCACAGGAACACCACGTCCACGGGGAATGTCACGAGTCCCTTCACGCTGGCGAGCGAGCGCACGAGCGGCACGAGATACGTGTTCGGGGCGTCGGGCGCCGCCGTGAGGGCCTTCGACTCCTCGTTGACCCGCGCCTGAAGCACCAGCGCGCCGGGCGGCAGTTCGAGGCGCAGGAACTGGCGGGTGCGGTTGCGCAGCTCGTAGCTCGCCCTGCAAACGAGTGCGCCGTCGGGGCGGAAGGTGAGCTCGTAGTGGGCGAGATCGGCGATGGACTCCTGGAGAGCGAATTCGCCGAGGTTGAGCAGTTCGGCCTGGGCGGACCAGGCCCGCGCGGTGATCTGGCAGGCGATGGCCGGCGCGCCCGCCAGCAGGGCGCGGGCCGAGGCCGGGATGTCGCCCAGCGCGATCTGGCGCAGGCCGCTCAGCGTTCCCGCGAGCACTTCGGTGGCGCCGGCCGTGCTCGTGACCACCAGCGTGCCGCCAGCCCAGTGGCCATCGGTGATCGCCAGTTCGCCGAGTCGCTGGGTCGCCTCCTTCGCCAACGCCATCTCGCAGGCCACGCGCAGGCGCGTGCGCTCGCGCACCTTGCCCCGCAGGAACACCACGGCCCGGCCCCCCGCCACCTGCGTCTCGCGGACGTCGGGGCCGGTGATTGCCAGGCGCTCGGCCGCGGGCGGCAGCGAAAGCTCCAGGCGGTCGCTCACCCCGCCGATGATCGCCACGTCGAGGTCCGCCACCACCTGCTGCACCGCGGCGTCGAGGTTCCACGCGACGTTGCCCTTCAAGGCATAGCGCGGTGGCCGGTCGGTCACCGGCAGCGGCGGGCCGTACGCCAGACTCAGGCGCGACCGCGGCGTGAGCGCGAGCTGGCCATGCGTGCCCCTCCCCGCCTCGCCCCGCAGCGTGAGCGGAATGCGCTCTCCCGCCGCCGCATTCCTCGACTGGCCCTGCGCTTCGCCGGAGTCGGGCGCGACAGTCAGTTCCCAGGGGTCGGGCGATTCGAATCGCACGCGCGTCGCCACGCTGCGCGGGATGGACAGGGTGAGCGAGCGGCCCGAGGCCGTTGACTCTCTGAGGGCGATCCGCGCCGAGACCACGTGTTCACCCGCCTGCGCGGGTGTGTAGCACAGCCAGGCCCCCTGGGTCGCCAGCGTGGCCGGCCGGCCACCCACGAGCACCTCGTCCCACGCCAGCGCCGACGTCAGCGCCGGCACGTTCGAGCAGCGCTCGGCGTCGAGCACCTGAAGCCGCAACGTGACCTCCAGAAGCGGCTTGCGGTCGGCCGGCACGGTGAGCGCGTAGACGCCCTCCACCGCGATCACCGGGACAGGCGGGACCCGCCTCGGCGGCTCGACCGTCTCGCGGACGTACTGCTCCCACACGGGCCGGGCGACCCGGAAGTGCGCATCTTCGAGGAGCCGCGACCGCGCGATCAGTTCCCGGACCAGCGCCTCGCGCTCCGCTTCGCCCGCGCGCGGCCCCTCGCCGCCGACAGCGCACAAGCCAAGCGCCGCCAGGAACATGCAGCCGTACCGCAGATGAGGCATCGTGCACCCCGCAGGCACCGAGCGCAGGAAGCGATCCGATGCGAGCATCCTATCAGCCCGCCGCGCTCCATTCAACTGCTTTCCGCCCAAGTTACGTTGGCGTTACAAGAACCACTCTCCGCCTCGCGCGTCTAAAGGGGTGTGGGGAAGTTGCGCCCGCCGCGGCATCCCAGGAGGCGCCCAATGAATAGGCCAGCAGCGTCCGGTGTTCCCACGCTCCTCGTCCTCGCTCTTGCATTGGCCGCCGCGCCTGCGACCGCCCGTGAGTTCGCCCCCGAGGATGACAACGAGGTAACCCGGTTCCTGGGCCGCCTGCTCGTCCACGCCCCCGAGCATTTCCGCGGCCTCACGCTGTTCGCGCTCGAACTGCGTGCGGCAGAGGACGATGCGGAGTATCTGACTCTCGACGACGCCCTCCGCCACGGCATCCTCCGGGTCCTCGACACCGGGGTGGTCGAGCGCGTGACGATGGAGAATCTCTCCCGCCGCGACTGGGTGTTCGTCATGGCGGGCGAGGTCATCGGCGGCGGCAAACAGAACCGCATGGTCCGCGAGGACGTGCTCCTCGCCCCCGACATGCGCGTCACCGTGCCCACCTACTGCGTCGAGCAGGGCCGCTGGCGCGGCGAGGACAGGTTCAGCGGCGGCAAGTTCCTGTCCAACTACGCCCTGCGCCAGAAGGCCATGGCCGCCGCACCGCAGGCCGAGGTCTGGGGTCAGGTCGAGGCCGACCAGCACCGCTTCCGCGTCGAGTCAGCCACCAAGGACTTTGAGGCCGTAGCCGGCAGCCCGGCGGTCTCGCGCGAGCTGGGCGCCTACCACGACGCCTTCCGCCGCCTGTGGCGCCCGCGCATCGTCGGCTTCGTCGTCGCCCAGGGAGGCCAGATCGTCGGCGCTGATGCCTTCTGCAACCCTCGTCTCTTCAACAGTTTACGCGGCAAGCTCCTCGACTCCTACGCCTTCGACTGCGTCGGACGCTTCGACCGCGTCCGCCCACCCGACTTGCGTCAGGAAGACGCCCGCGACTTCATGGCCCGAACCTACGCCGCACGCTTCCGCAACCAGGGCACCCCCGGGGCCGGCTCGTCGCTCGCGTTCAGCGGCAACGGCATCGAGGGGTCCGCTCTTCTCAACCGTAACGCCGTTCTACACTTACACGCCACGCCAGGCTACCGCATCCTGCCCCCTCCCCGCCCCATCCCGATCGAGCCGATGCCCCTCCCGGAGCCCAGAGAGAGGTAGACGTGCGCAGGGACGCAGGCGAGGGCGCGCGGTCGCGCCTATCCGCTCTCTTTCCGGCGGGGGTTACGGGGAACCGGCTTTCCTGTTCATTCGGCTGAAGTGCTACGCCCATGCTATATCAGTCCTGAAAGGGAGGAAGTGATTCAGCATGGGTAGATGGGCGAGAATTGGCGATTCTCGCGGCTCTGGCCATTCCTGCTCATCTGGGGGATGAGCAAGTATGTGGCTGGGGAGGCCAGGAGAGCGTAAGGCTTTGCAGCATATAAGTTTAGGTGGTGGAACCACCGGCGTCGGAGCGCCCCTCCAAGGCCGCTGCCCCACCAAGAGGGCTGAGCCCCGATGAGCCCTGCCTATTCCTTCTCGTAGGCCGCCTGCCGGGTGTTGATCGCCCGGAGGCGGGCCAGATCGTACTTGAGTTGGCGGTCGTAGAAGACGATGCCGTTCTGCTCCTGCTCGACATCGGTGAGTTGGGTGTAGCAGAAGCCGAACATGTGGGGGTTGTCGAGGAGGACATCGGTGAGGGCTTTGTAGCGCTCGAAGAACTGCTCCATCGAGATGGTTTCGCCGCCGTAGCCCCAGCCCTGGCCCACGTCGCGGCCGGTCTCGAAGCGGATGCCGCCGTATTCGCTGACGAAGTAGGGCTGGCCGCGATAGGCGCTGCGCGGGTCCTCCTGGTTGTTGCTCCAGGGGGTCCTGCTGGTGACGGCGGGGTCGGCGAAGCGCTGGGCGAACTCGGCGGGCTTCTGGCAGTAGTCGTGGCAGTCGTAGATGTCGGTCTCGGGGTAGAGGTGCACGTAGCCGCTGGTGTCGAGGAAGGGTCGCGTGGGGTCGAGGGTTTGTGTGACGGCGAAGAGGCGCTGGGCGGAGGCGTGGCATTCGTCCTTGCGGGTCTCGTTGAGGGGGCACCAGCCGACGATCGAGGGGTGGTTGCGGTCGCGGACGACCACGGAGCGCCACTCGTGGAGGGCGTGGGCGAGGGCCTCGTGGGATTCGCGGTTGAGGCCCCAGTCGGCGTATTCGCCCCAGGCGAGGTAGCCGAGGCGGTCGGCCCAGTAGAGGAAGCGGGGCTCGAAGACCTTCTGGTGGAGGCGCGCGCCGTTGAAGCCGGCGGCCATGGAGATTTCGATGTCGCGGCGCAGGGCCTCGTCGGTGGGCGCGGTGTAGATGCCGTCGGGGTAGAAGCCCTGGTCGAGCACGAGGCGCTGGAAGACGGGCCGGCCGTTGATGAGGAAGCGGTGGCCGTCGAGGGCCAGCTTGCGCAGGCCGAAGTAGGAGCGCACGGTGTCAATCGGCTCGCCGTCCCTCTCGATCTCGATGAGGAGGTCGTAGAGGGCGGGTTCGCCGGGGAACCAGGGGTTGATTTCGGAGAGTTCGAGGACGCCGAGGGTGGAGCGCCAGGCGGCGCCGACGGCTTCCTCGCCGATGATCTCGTCGTCGAGGGTGGCGGTGAGGCGGACTTCGACGCCGTCGGTCGGGCCGTCCACGTGGGCGTTGAAGAACACGCGGCCTGTGTCGAGGTCGGGGTAGAGGGCGAGGTCGCGGAGGCAGGTTTCGCCCACGGCCTCGAGCCAGACGGTCTGCCAGATGCCGGTGGTGCGGGTGTAATGGCAGCCGTGGCTTTCGGGCTTGTGGCTCTGCTTGCCGGTGGCTTGGAGGCCGGAGCGGGTGCGGTCGGTGACGTGGAGCACGAGCTCGTTGTCGCCCGGCCGCGCGGCGCGGGTGATGTCGAAGGTGAAGGGCGAGTAGCCGCCGCGATGCTCGCCCACGAACGCTCCGTTCACCCAGGCGCGGGCGTGCCAGTCCACGGCGCCGAAGTGCAGGAGCAGGCGTTTGCCGCGCTTGGAGGCGGGCACCTGGAAGGTGCGGCGATACCACACGTGCTCCATGAAGTCGGTGCGGCCGATGCCGGAGAGCCGGCTCTCGGGGCAGAAGGGCACGAGGATGGTCTGGGCGAGGTCGCGGCCCGTGATGAGGCCGCGGGACTCGCCGTCGCCGGCGTCGTCCACCTCGAACTGCCAGACGCCGTTGAGGTTCAGCCATTCGTCGCGCTGGAAGTCGGGCCGCGGGTGTTCGGGGCGGGGCAGGTCGCCGGGGTGGGCGGTCATTCGGGGGCTCCTGGGAGTTGCGGACTGGGGAATCCGGATTGCGGATTGAACGGACCAACGCACCGGGGCTCGCCGCCTGGCCGAATTCCGCAATCCGAAATCCGCGTTTCGCAGTCGGGGATCACGGCTTGGCCTTTTCCTGAGGGTCTTCGGGGTCGGTGAGCTCGACTTCGCCGCCGAGGAGGGCGAGTTCGGGCAGGGGGGCGGGAACGTAGAGGCGCACGTTGTCGAAGACGCACTCGCCGCCTTCGACGAGGAAGCCGATGCGGCCCGAGGCCGCGGCTCCCGTCACCCCGTCGGCGACGAGCTGCTCGTTGACGTAGCACTCGAAGGTATTCCCGAGGCAGCGCACGGCGACGCGATAGAGCTTGCCGACGTCTACGGGGAACCGCTGGCCGCCGAGGTAGAGCGGCTCCTGGCGGGTGTAGCGGAACTTCACGCCGGCGACGGAGCCTGTGGGCATGAGCGAGTAGCCGGTGGCTCCGCCGACACAGAGCAGGCTGTGGGTTCCGCTGAGGAGGCAGTAGAGGAAGTGGCCGCCGCCCTCGCCGCGCGCCTGCTCGCGAAAGACGGCGCCGAAGCGGAACGAGCGCGCGTCGGACGAGTTGCCGGTGTCGAACGTCAGGAGGAAATCGCGGGTGCCCTGAGGGGCGGCGGACTGCATGAAGATCTGGCCGAGGTCGCGGCGGAGCGCCTTGCAGGTGAGGCGCCCGCCGAGGACGCGCCAGGTGCCGCTCTCGACGTCCCAACGGTCGAGCTTGGGGGAATCGAAATTCTCGACGAAGTATGGCTTGCCGTGCTCCTTGAGCCAGTCGGCGAGTTTCACCACATCGGGGTGCCCCGCGTCGAGGGTCTGGGCGAAGCCGAGCAGTTCGGCCGCGCGGGCGAAGTCGGCCACGCGACAGGCGGCAACGGTCTGGCCGAGGAGCACCTGGAGGCTGCTCTCGATCACGCGGGCCGCGTCGGGGCTGTCGGGCTTGAGCTTCTGGGCCTCGGTGAGGAGCTGGCGGGCCGCCTTGTAGTCGGCCGCCTCGCACTTCTGGCGGGCGGCGGCGATGGCCCGCCGGAAGGCGGGCATGCCCGACAGGTCAATGAGGGCGGCCAGGTCGGCGGCGTCGGCCCCGGCCGCCTTGGCGGCGGCCAGCTCCTTGTGGGCGAGCGGCAGGTCCGGCTCGGCGTCGAAGGCCGCGAAGAGGGCGAGGACGAGGTGGCCGTCGGCATCCTCGGGCTTCAGGCCCGCCCGCGCGAGCGCAAACAGGCTGGTGGCTTCCAGAGTGGCGAGCTTGCTGCCCGTGGCCGCGGCGCCGATGCTGAGCCAGAGGGAGTCGCCCTTGACGCCCTGTATCTTGCCCGTGACTCCGCCTCTGGCGGTGAAGGGCTTGCCGGCCATGGCCTCGGCGCCGGCCGCCACGAGCGCCCAGAGGCGCGGCAGAAGCTCCGCGGCCCGAACGACCGCCTGCGCGCGCTGGCGGCTCTCGCCGTCGCCGGCCGCGGCCAGGCCGGCCCGGGCGGCCTCGAGGGCCGCGTCGTAGCTCCGCTTCGCCCACAGCGGCCGGATGCCGGCCAGCAGCTCCTCGGCCCGGCTGGGTTCGGCCTTGACCACGCGAGGCGGGGCGAACACGAGCCGCCGCAGATGCACGCTGCGCACCGCCGCGACCGCCCGCCACGAGAGCACGCCCAGCGGGGCGAACTCGGCCGCCCACTCGGGCAAGGCGAACTCGTGCCCCGCTCGGGGAATCTCGAGCAGAGTCTTGCCATCCACCTTCGCCTCGATGCGGGTAGCCGTGACCCGCACGCTGGCCTTGTACCAGCGGTCATTCTCGAACGATGCGTCGCGGCGCGTCTCGTTGCGGGGCAGCGACTGGCCGTCCACGGTGTCGAGGCCGCTTCCCGTGTTGCCGCCGAGGATGAGTGCGCACGCCGTATCGCCCACGGGGAACGCGAGCGTGGCGAAGGCGCCCTGCCCCTGCACCCGCATCACTTCGGCGGTGAGCTCATAGCCCTCGCGCGGAGTCTCGCGCGTCCAGACGATGCCCGCGACCTTCTTGCCACCGTCAATCTCCAGGCGGCCGTTCGCGAGCGACACGCTGGGGCCTTTGCGGCCCTCCGAGGTCGGGTCCACGATCCGCCAGCCGGCCAGGCTGGCGCCGTCGAAAAGCGTGCCGTCCTTGGCCTCCGCGGGGGTGCCCTGCTTGGGTGGTGCCTTCGGCTCGGGCTCGGCCTTCACGCTGGGGGTCGGCTGGGAGGGCGGCTCGGCCTTTGGCGGCTCGGGCACGAGGGGCTCGGCCTCGGGCGCCTTTGCGGCCTTCGGGGGCGGCTTGGGGGCGAGCATCGCCTCGGTGTGCTGGAGGAGTTCGGTGATGTCGGCCTTGTTCTCGGCGTAGAAGGCGGTGCCCGCGTAATCGGCCTCAAGCTCTCTGAGCAGGTCCTTCGCCTCGCTCCACTTGCCCAGCGCGGCCCGCCGCGACGCCAGGGCGAGCAGTTCGCCGGCCCGGTCCTCGCGCTTCTCGGCCTCGTTGGCCCTGGGCGCCTGCGGGGGCGGCTGGGCAACGGGGCGCTCGCTGGGCCGCCGCGAGCCGAGCAGCACGATCGCGGCCCCGATGCCCACGAGGAGCAGCACAATGGCCGCGGCCAGCACCTGGGGGCTCGGAGCGTGCCGCGCCCGCCGCGCGGGGTGCCGCTCGTGCGCGTGCGCCAGGGCGCCGGGCGCGACGGCGGCCTGAAGCGCCGCGTGGAACTCGGCCACGCTGCCGAAACGCTCGTCGGGCGACGCGGCGAGGGCCGTGGCGATCACCTTGTCCACCGTCACGGGCACGCCGTCGGCGAGCTGGCTGGCCCGCTTGTAGTGGCCGATGGGCAGTTCGCCCGTGAGCATCTCGTACAACGTCACGCCGAGGGCGTAGATGTCGGCGCGGTGGTCCGCGCTGCCGGCGTCGCGCACCTGTTCGGGGGCCATGTAGTGCGCCGTGCCCATGCGGGTCTGGGCCATCGTGAGCCGCTGCGGGGCCGCTGCGTCGTCGCCCGTGATGCGCGCGATGCCGAAGTCGGCCAGCTTCGCCTCGCCCGAGGGCGTCAAAAGGATGTTCTCGGGCTTGATGTCGCGGTGCAGCACCTTCTGGCCGTGCGCGTATTCCAGGCCCGCGGCGGCCTGGTGGAAGATGCGCAGCGCCTCGTGGAGCGGCAGCTTGCCCTCGCGCCGGAGGCGGTCGCGCAGGCTCTCGCCGCTCACGAACTCCATCACGAGGAAGTAGGTGCCGCCCTCGACGCCCTTGTCGAGGATGTTCACGATGTTGGCGTGGGAGAGCTGGGCCAGGGCCGTGGCCTCGCGGTCGAACCGCTCGACGAACGACGGGCGGTGCGCGAGACGCTCGGCCAGCACTTTGAGGGCCACGGGGCGGTCGAGCGAGAGCTGCGTGGCGCGGTACACGGCCGCCATGCCGCCGCGGCCGACGAGGCTCTCCACGCGACAGCCCCCGACCACGTCGCCCGGCTGGAGGCCCACCCGCTCGGCCTTCGCCAGGTCCACCCGGCCGCCGCAATGCGGACACCGCCCCTGGCCCGCCGTCGTGCCGTCGGGGGCGTTCAGCACTTTCCCGCAGCGCGGGCACTTGATGCTGACCAATGCGAGGCCTCCGCCCGCCCGGTGCACTGCTAGGAGCCTGTCCAAGAATCCGCGTGGGACTGCGACGCCCGCGATTCTGGCCGCAGGCTAGGAGCACGGACGAGGCGATGCAACGGAGAGCATCGCTGACGACCTGCGACAACGCCTGCGGCCAGAAGTCGCGGCGTCCCTTCGGGTTGCGGCGGCAGCGGGGCGTCTGTCGCGTTGCGTCTCCTCAGCGATGCGCTCCGTAGCATTGCCTGCGGAGCCGCGCCTTACATCCGCCCCGCTGGCGCCGGCAACGCAGCCCACGCGGATTCTTGGACAGGCTCCTAGGCCAGTACCGCCCCATCCTAGCACCCGCTGCGGGGGCGAGTCAAGACGGTTGTTCTTGCCCTATCGCACGATACAGCCGCGCGGGGCTTCAGGTTTCGTCGGGGAACAGGTTGGGGTTGCTGGCGCGCTGGAGGGCCTCTTCGCGGGTGATGCGGCCGCGCATCACCAGGTCCTTGAGCGACTGGTCGAGGGCGATCATGCCATGGGCGGAGCCGGTCTGGATGACAGAGCTGAGTTGCGCAGTCTTCTTCTCGCGGATGAGGTTGCGCGCGGCGGGAATGCCCACGAGGACCTCGAAGGCGGCGGCGCGGCCCTTGCCGTCGGCCGTGGGGATGAGGGTCTGCGCGATGATGCCGAGCAGCGACTCGCTGAACATCGTGCGGATCTGCTCCTGCCGCTCGCTGGGGAAGATATCCACGATGCGGTCGCAGGTCTTGGCCGCCGAGCTGGTGTGCATGGTCCCCAGCACCAGGTGCCCCGTTTCGGCGGCGGTGATCGCGAGTTGTGTGGTTTCGAGGTCGCGCATCTCGCCCACGAGGATCACATCGGGGTCCTCGCGCAGCGCGCTCCGCAGCGCGTTGGCGAACGAGTGCGTGTGGGCGCCCACCTCGCGCTGGCTGATCAGGGCCTGTTTGCTCTCGTGCACGAACTCGATGGGGTCCTCGATGGTGATGATGTGGTCGGGGCAGCGCTCGTTGATGTAGTCAATGATGCTGGCCAGCGTGGTGCTCTTGCCGGAGCCGGTGGGGCCCGTGACCAGGATGAGGCCGCGGTCCTTCATCGCCAGTTCGGCGACCACGGGGGGCAGGCCCAGCTTCTCCAGGGGCAGCACGCTGTTGGGAATCTTCCGCAGCACGGCCGACGGCCCGTGGCGTTGGACGAAGGCGTTGACGCGGAACCTGGCGAAGTCGGTGGGAAACGAGAAGTCGAGCTCGAGGTCGCGCTCGTAGGTCTGGCGCTGGGAGTCGCTCATGATCTGCCGGAGCATCGCGAGGAGCGCGTCGGCCGCGAGCGGCGGCGCGTTGATCTTCTTCATCTCGCCGTGGATGCGCACGATGGGCGGGGCGCCGGTCGCCAGGTGCAGGTCGGAGGCCCCCTGCTTGTGCATGAAGGTCAGCAGCGGCAGAATGTCCAAGCCCGTTGCATCCTATTCACAAGGCATCCGACGGCCTATCGCCCGCCGGAGGCAGGAGGCGGGCGCGCCGTCGAGCAGCAGGTCGCGGAGTTCGCGGCTGGGCTCCAGGATCTCGTACTTCAGCGCCCGCTCCAGGCGCTGGGCGACGATGAGGCGGAGCGAGTTCGCCAGCAGCGGCCCCGGGACGCCGTTCTCGCGCAGCAGGGCCAGGGCCGTCAGAGGGTCGGGCGCGCGCATCTCGCCCAGGAGCAGCGTGCTCACCAGGGCCTCGGGGCGAAAGGCGGCCCAGAACTCCCGCTCGTGGAGTCTCTCGGCCAGCAGAATCGGCGGCGGATCGGGGGCCAGGCGGCCGAGCGCCGCGAGGTAGTCGTCGCGCGTCCTCGCCTCCAGTTGGGTGGCCTCGGCGCAGCGGAGCCTTGCCGTGGCCTCGAGGGTGACGGCCTGGCGACGCCTCGGGCCGGCGGCCCGCAGCAGCGCGTGAAGGGTCATCGAGCAGCCCGAGCGCCGGGGCCCGCAGACGACGAGGAGGCCGTCGCGCGCGTGGGCGGCCCGGCGAAGGCGCGCCGCGTCGTCCTTCGCGAAACCCAGAGCGCGCAGTTCCCACGGGTCGGCCAGCACCGCGCCCACCGGAGGCGGCAGGGCGCCGCGGCGTGTCGGCTCGAAGCGCGGCGGGCCGGGCGCCGCCCGCGCGGCCACCGCGTCCAGCACCCGGCGGATCGCCGCCGCGTCGGCCACGGCCACGCGCACGCGGGCGCCCGTGGCGGCCTGGATCTCCTCGATGGCCCGCGCGTCCGTGGGGTCGGCCATGGCCACGGTGAGCTCATCGCCGATCCGCACCATGGGCACCGCCTCGTGCCGGCGCAGGAGGTCCAGCGACACCGCGGCCACCAGGTCGGGCTCCAGGGCCTGGGCGTCCGGCTCCACATAGGGGATGCCGAGCAGATGCCCCAGCGCCCAGTTCAACTGGTCGCGGGTGAGCGCCTCCTGCTCGAGCAGCACCTGGCCGAGCCTCCGACGCGAGACGCGCTGCTCGCGGAGCGCCGCGCGGCGCTGTTCCCGCGTGATCAGGCCGTGCTCGACCAGCACATCGCCCAGCCGTCGCGCCCTCGCCGGTGCGTGTGTCGCCATCGGACTCCTCGTCTGCGGGTGCGTGCGATGCGGAAGGTCCATGACACACTTACCCCAGGTCCCGCCCGTCCGCAACCCGCCGGAGCGGATTTCCGCTCCTTGACCCCGCCTGGCCGCAACGGTATGATTCCGTCGGGCCATGTCGAGGGTTCCACGTTCAGGCGGAGCGGCGCGGTGAGCGAAGCCTCCGGAATCGGGCGTATCCTCCATCACTCGGGCAGCTTTGCCGCCCTGGAGACTGCGCTATGGCGCGCGATGGATAGCGTGCGCGCCCTCGAGCCGCTCGCGCCCATCCTCGTGCTGGTGCCAGCGAATCTGCTGCGCCGCCATCTGCTGCTCGAGGCCGCGGCCCGAGGGGGATGCCTCAATGTGCACTACCTCACGCTGATTGACCTGGCCCGCGAGCTGGGCGAGGCCCCTCTGGCCGCAGAAGGGCGGGCCCTTCTGCCCGCCCTGGGCGGCGAACTCGTCGCCCGCGCCGTGTGCGAGGCGGCTCCGGGCACGTACTTCGACTCCATCGCCGGCAAGCCGGGCTTCCACCGGGCGCTGCTGGCCACGATCGCCGACTTCAAAGAGGCCGGCCACACTCCCGACGATCTGCGGCGATGCCTCGGCGACCGCGGCCTGCCCGATGCGGCCAAGCTGCGCGATTTCTGCGCCCTGTGGGAGGCCGTGGAGGAGCGGCTGGGCGCGCTGCGGCTCTACGATGCGGCCGACCTGGTAGCCGCGGCCGCCGCGGCAGCCCCGGCCGACCGTTGGCTGGCCCAGGCGGCGGCCGTCTTCGTCTATGGCTTCTACGATCTCAACGAGCTTCAGCGCCGGCTGGTCGCCGCCTGCGCCACGGCGCGGCCGGCCGCGGCCTTCTTCCCCTTCACGCCCGGGGCGGCGGCATTCGCCTATGCCGAGCCCACCTTCGACTGGTTCCTCCGCCAGGGCTTCAGAGCCCGAGCCGAGCCTGAGCCCGCGGCGCCGCCCGAACTCGCCGCCCTCCGGCGCAACCTGTTCGCGCCTCTCACCGAGGGCGCTGCCTCTGAGGGCCGCCTGCGCCTCGTGAGCGCGCCCGACGAGGTGCGCGAGGTGCGCGCCCTGGTGCGTGAGGCCCTCGCCGCCGCCCGCGCCGGCACGGCGCTGCCCCGCGTGGGCATCCTGCTGCGCCAGACGGCCGCCTACGCCCCCCTCTTCGCCGAGGAGTGCGCGGCGGGCGGCCTCGCCGCGTATCCGCACGACCCGCCGCCCCTCGCCACCACGCGGGCCGGGCGCAGCCTGTTGATGCTCCTTCGCCTCCTGGAATCCGACTTCGCACGTCCCGACGTGATGGACCTCCTGACCTATGCGGACCTGGCGTTCGAGGCCCCCGCGGCCACGGCCGACTGGGACCTCCTTTCGATCCAGGCGGGCATCGTCAAGGGGCGCGACCAATGGCTGCCGCGCCTTGCCGCGCACCGCCGGGCGTTGGAGGCCCTCGGCACCGAGGACGAGAACCCGCGGCGCACGGCCGAGCTGCTCGAGGCCCTCACCCAGATCGAAGCCCTCCTGGGCCAGTTGATCCCGGCGATCGAGGCCATCCCCAAGACCGCTCGCTGGAGCGACCTGACCGGCGCCGTGCTGGCCCTCTTCCGCCGATTCGTGCGGCAGGACGCCGGCGGCGCCACGGTAGCCGAGGCCGTGGCAGAGCTGGCCTCGCTCGATGCCACGGGCGCGCCGGCCGACCTCCCCACGCTCGCCCGCCTGGCCCGCGAGCTGCTCGAGACCCGCCGGCCCCCGCGCCCGCCGTTCGGCTCGCGCGGCCCGGTCGTGGCCGACCTGCTCGAGTGCCGCGGCGTGCCTTTCGACCTCGTGTGCGTGCCCGGCCTCGTCGAGAAGGGCTTCCCCGCCCTGCCGACGCAGGACCCGCTGCTCTCGGACCGTGAACGCGCGCGGCTCAACGAGCGGGGCCTTCGGCTGCCGCTGAAGAGCGACCGCGCCGCCGAGGAGCGCCTGCTGCTGCGCCTCGCCGTGGGCGCGGCCCGCGACCGCGTCGTGCTCAGCTACCCACGCCTCGAATCGGGCTCGGCCCGCGAGCGCGTGCCGTCGCACTTCCTCCTGCGGGCCGTCGAGGCCGTCACAGGCCGGCGCTGCACCAACGCCACCCTCGGCGGCTTCGCGGGACACGAGACGCTCGGGGCGTCGGCCTTCGCCCCCGCCGACCCCGCGAGGGCGTGGCGCGAGGCGGAGTACGACCTGGCCGTTGCGGGCGCGGCGCTCCAGAGCGGGCGCGGGGCCGAGCTGGCCTACCTCGCCACCCTGTCGCCCACGTTCGCCGCGGCGCGCCGGGCCGAGGAGCGCCGCTGGGGCGAGGCCGCCTTCACGCCCTACGACGGCCTGTTGCTCGCCCCGGAGGCCCGCGACGTCTTGCGCGCCCTTCTCGGCCCCGAGCCCTGGCGCATGCCGGCTACGGCGCTGGAGCGCTATGCCGCCTGCCCGTTCCGCTACTTCCTCAAACACGTGCTCGGCATCGAGCCGCTGGCCGAGCCCGAGGCGGTGCGCCGCCTGTCGCACCTCGACAGGGGCAAGCTCCTCCACACCATCCTGCACCGGGCCCTGCGCCAGGCACGCGACGAGGGCCGACTGCCCTTGCGCCTCGACGCCCAGGAGGCGCTGCTGAGCATCGCACGCGAGGAGTTCGATGAGTTCGAGAAGCGGGGCCTCGTGGGCCTCCCCGCGCTCTGGAGTCTCGAGCGCGGCGCCCTGGAGGGCGACCTGCGCCGCTTCGTGCTCGACGAGGCCGCCGACCCGGGGGATTATGTGCCCGCCCACTTCGAGGCGGCGTTCGGCACGCCGCGCGGCGCCGGCGACCTGGCAAGCGCCCGAGGTCTCGTCCAGAACCTCGGCCCGGCCGGCACCATCGAGGTGGTGGGCCGCATTGACCGCATTGACCTGACCCCTGACGGCTCCCACGGCCGAGTGGTGGACTACAAGACGGGCGCCCAGGCCAGCCCGCCGCGCAGAGACCCGCTGGCCGGCGGCACCGCCCTGCAACTGCCCCTCTACCTCAAGGCCGCCGAACTGCTTGTGCCCGGTGCCACGATGGACGCCGCGCTCTATCGCCACGTCACCGAACGAGGCGACTACGCGGACACGGCGTTCACCCGCGACGACTATGCGGAGCTGGAGGATCGCCTGCTGCGCATCCTGGCCACCATCGTCGAGGGCATCGGCGCGGGGCGCTTCTTCGCGGGCGTGGCCGCGGACCAGGAGTGCCGAAGCTGCGACTACCGCGATGTGTGCGGCGTGGCCGCCGAGGCCGCTACGCGACGCAAGCTGGCCGATGAAGCCGTGCAAACCTACCTGGCCATGCGGGAGGCGGAATGAGCACGAAGCCCTATGCCGACGCCGCCCACCGCACCCGCGCCGAGAGCGACCTCGACGCCAGCCTCACCGTCGAGGCCGCCGCGGGCGCGGGCAAGACCTCCGTGCTCGTCACCCGCCTGCTCAACTTCGTGCGCGAGGGCAAGGCCCCGCTCCGCCGCATCGTGGCTGTCACCTTCACTGAGAAGGCCGCCGGCGAACTGCGCGTGCGGGTCCGCGAAGAGCTGGAGAAGGCGCTCGACGGCACGCTCGACGCCGAGTCCCGCGCCCGTTACGCGCAGGCCCTCGACGACCTCGGCCACGCGCCCATCGGCACCATTCACGCCTTCTGCGCGGGGCTGATCCGCGAGCGCCCCGTCGAGGCCGGCGTGGACCCGCAGTTCCGCGTGCTGGACGAGCTGGAAGGCTCGCTCGTGCGCGACCGCGCCTGGGACGACTGGCTGGAGGAGCAACTGGCCGCGGGCAACCTCGCGCTCCTGCGCGCGGTCGCGCATGGCTTGCGGCTGGAGGGCGAAGGCAACACGCTCCGCGCCCTGGCCCTCAAGATGTGCGGCTGCCGCGATCTGCTGGACAGGCTGCCCGCCGCTCCGCCGGCCCCCGACGTCGGGCCTTTTCTCGCGGAGGCGCGCCAGGGCCTGGCCGACCTCGTGGCGCTGGTTGACGGGCACTGCAATCCCGAGGCGGGGGCCGCCTTCCGCTCGCAGATGAGCCGTCTGGGCCGCGACCTCCGGCGCGCGGAGGGCCTCGACCCCATGCAGCGCGAGGCAGCGGTGATGCACCTCAACTTCCGCCGCAAGTTCCCGGGCAAGAAGCACTGGTCCAATGCGAAACGCCACGCGGAGGCCAACACGATCTTCGAGGACCTCAAGGCGCGTCACGAGGCCCTGGCGGCGGCCATCGGCGCGTCCGTGGCCGCCGGCGTGGCCGAGGCCCTGGCCACGTATCCGGAGGCTCTCCGCAAGGAACGCGACAAGGACGGGCTGCTGGATTTCGACGACCTGCTGCTCGTCACCCGCAACATGCTCCGCGACAGCCGCGAGGCCCGCGACCACTTCAAGGCGAGCTACGACTACCTGCTGGTGGACGAGTTCCAGGACACCGACCCGCTCCAGGTGGAGATCGCCTTCTTCCTCGCCGAGCGGCGCGACAGCCACGCCAGCCGATGGGACCAGGTGCGGGTTGAACCGGGCAAGCTGTTCTTCGTCGGCGACCCGAAGCAGAGCATCTATCGGTTCCGCCGAGCCGACATCGAGATGTACGAGAAGGCCCGCCGCCTCCTGGCCGCCCAGGGTGCGGCGCTCACCCTGTCGCAGAGCTTCCGCCCCGTGCCCGGCATCGCCGAGGCGGTGAACGCCATCTTCGAAGACGTGATCAAGCCACCCAGAGATGGTCTCTACCAGCCTCAGTACGTGCCCCTCAAAGCCTACCGCGACGCAACGGGCCAGCGGCCCGCCGTCGAGCTGGTCTATCCGCCGCCCGGCCACGAGGCAGACCTGGCGTTCGGCGGCACGGCGCATCGGTTCGAGGCCCGCGCCGTGGCCGCGCTGATCCGCCGCATCGTGGAGGAAGAGCGCTGGGAGGTAGCCGACCCGCAGAGCCGCCAACCCCGGCTCGCCCGCTACGGCGACATCGCCATCCTCGCCGAGCGGTTCACCTTCTCAGACGACTACGCCGAGGCCCTCGCCGCGGCCGGTGTGCCGCTGCGCATCGTGGGGGGCAAGCACTTCTACGTCGCACACGAGGTCCACAGCCTCGTCACTGTGCTCAAGGCCATTGACAACCCGCACGACCGCGTGTCGCTGGTGGCCGCGCTGCGGGGGCCCTTCTTCGGCGTCTCGGATGAGGAACTGCTGCTCGCCCGGCAGGCTCAGGGCACGCTGAGCTATCTGGCCGAGGCTCCGGCCGGCCCGGTCGGCGAGGCGATGGCCGTGTTGCGCGAGTTCCACGGGCGGCGCAACGCCGAGCCGCTTCCGCTGCTGCTCCAGGCGCTCCTCGAACGCACAAAGGCCCTCGAGCTGTTCCTGTTGCGCCCGCGCGGCGAGCAGCGCGTGGCCAACCTGCTGCGCATCGTGGAGCGGGCGCGGGCCCTCGAGGCCACCGAGCGCGTGAGCTTCCGCGGCTTCGCGCGCTGGCTGGCCGCCGCGCACGACACCGAGGCCAGAGAAACCGAAGCCCCCTCGGCCGAAGCGGGCGACAACTTCGTGCAGTTCCTCTCCGTGCACGGCGCCAAGGGCCTCGAGTTCCCCATCGTCGTCCTCGTGGATATGGCTCGGCAGCGGCAGAATGCCAGCAGCTTCGTCGTCCTGCGCGACCAGCCGGCCGAGGCCGGGCAATTCGCCTTCTACCTGGGTTCGAAGGGCGACCGCTACCGAACCCCCAACTGGCCGGGCGACGACTACGACGAGCGCCGCGACGAGGCCGAGGATGCCAGGCTCTTCTACGTCGCGGCCACGCGTGCCCGCGACTGCCTGGTCATGTTCCCCGGCTGGGCAAAGGGCGAGGGCGGCCCCGCCCAGTTCCTGCGCGAGGCGGCCCGGCCCGAGGCCCCCGAATGGGGCGCCGCGACGCCGAAGGGCCATGTCTACGACACCCGGACGCTCGACCTGGCCGACCGCGCGGGGAAGCCGTTCCGCCTGGCCGTGCCCACGGACGCCCTGCCGCGCGCCGCCGAAGAGCGCCTGGCGAGGCGCACGCGCTGGCGTGAGGCGCTGGCCGCCGACCTGGCCAAGGCCACCCAGGGACGCGTCACGAAGTCGCCCTCCCGCCTCGGGCACGGCCTCGCGCCCGCGCCGCTCGACGGGGTGGAGCCCCCTGGGGCCGACACCGGCCGCCAGATCGGCTCGCTCGTCCACCACAGCCTTCGCAGGGCGGGGCTGGACGATGCGGGGACCGTCGAGCGCCTGCTGGAGGCCGAGGCCCGCCGCATCGGGCTTGCGGCGCCCGCGGCGGAACAGGCCCGCCGCCTGCTGAGAGCGGCGTTGGACTCGCCCCTGCTGGCGCGCGCCCGAGCCGCCTCGGCCTGCTACCATGAGGTGCCTTTCGCCCTCGAGGTGCAAGGGGTGACGCTGACCGGCGCCATTGACCTTCTGTTCCTCGAGGGCGACGAGGCGGTGGTGGTGGACTTCAAGACCGATTCGGTGCGCGGCGAGGCCGAGGTTCTGGAGCGTGCCGAGGCGTACGTCGCGCAGGTGCGCGCCTACGCGCTCGCTGTCCACAGGATTCTTTGCAAGCCGGTCAAGGAAGTGGTATTATTCTTCCTGTCGGCAGGGCGGCTGTGGCGAGCCACGCCCGACTCGAGCACGTATGACCTGGCGGCGGCAGAGATCGCCGCCCACGAGTGAACACCATGGGCGTCGAGCGCGTGCGCATTGCGCAATTCTCGGACCTGCACCTGGGCGCCAGCCTGAGCGGCGGAAAGCTCGCGCTGCCCCAGGCCAAGGCCGACAAGCGCCGGTCCGAGCAGCGCCAATGCCTCGTGCGCCTGGCCGCCCACGTGCGCGAGACCCGCCCCGCCCTCCTGCTCATCCCCGGCGACCTGTTCGACTCCGGCGAGCCGGAGATTGACGACCTGAACTTCGTGATCAACACGCTGAACACGATGGCCCCTGTGCCCGTGTTCATCGCGCCCGGCAACCACGACAGCTACGCGCCCTCGAGCGGCTACAACCCGCACAGCGCCCTGTACCAGGGGCGTGGCAGCGGCCCCAAGTGGGGCAGCCACATCCGCATCTTCAGCGCCGAGCAGTTCGAGACCGCGCCGGTGCCCGGACACGCCGGCATCACCGTGACCGGCGTGGCCTTCCACCGCCACCGGCCCGACAGCCACCGCGTTCTGGCCGACCTCGCCCGGGCGCCGCAGAGCGGCCTGCGCATCCTGCTCTTCCACGGCGCGCTGGAGAACTACCCGCGCGCGGGCGCCGACAAGGCCGTGCTGCCCTTCACCGCCGCCGAACTGGAGCGCGCCGACTACACCTACGCCGCCGTGGGCCACTACCACCGCGGCGGGCCCGTCGTCGGCGAGCACGGCCGCCTGCTGGGCGCCTATGCGGGCGCCCCCTTCGCCTGCTCGCTCAACGACACCGGGGCCGGCACCTGGCTCGACGTCGAGATCAGCCCGCAGGAGCCTCTCAAAGAGGCCGCCCTCCACTGGCATCGGTGCGACGACCGGGCGATTCATGCGCTCGAGATGGACGTGACCGGCCTCACCGACAGCACGGAGCTGGGCCGTCGCCTCGACGACCTGCTCGCCGCGGCGCGGGCCGGGGCGCGCGACCTCGTGCACCTGACCCTGCGCGGCCGGCTGGCCCGGGGCGTGCCCTTCGCCCCCGCGGAGGCCCTGGGCGACCGATTCTTCCATGTGGCCGTGGACGCCTCGGCCCTCGAACCGGACCACGATGTGGACCTCGCGGCCGAGCCGGCCGGCGAACCGGGCCTGGCCGCCACCGGGCAGGAACTCTTCATCTGGCGCATGCGCCAGCTCTATCACCAGGCCACCAGCGACGAGGAGCGCCATCGGATCCAGGAGGCCCTCTGTTACGGACTCGATGCGCTCACCTCGGGCGAGATACACCTGCGATGACCCAGTTGCGCGAGTTGTGGATTGACGGCTTCGGCTGCCTGCGTACCGGTCATGAGGCGGTGCGCTTCGACCGCGAGCGCATCACGCTCTTCCTCGACGAGAACGAGGCCGGCAAGACCACCCTCCAGATGGCGCTCCTCGCCTCGCTCTACGGCCTGGAGGACGACCTGCGGCGGGTGGACACCAGCGTGCGCCCGCACAAGGCGCACTGGGCGCCCGTGGGCGGCGGCCCCTTCGGCACCCGCCTGCGCGTACACGACGGCCGCCGCCTGCTCGAGGTGCGCTGGGACTTCGCGAAGGGCGGCGACCTCCGCGTCATTGACGTCGGCAGCAACCGCCTCGTCACCGACGAGGTGTGCCCCGGGGCCTCGGGCCACGAGCTGGGCCGCCGCCTCCTCGGCGTCACCCTCGAGGAGTTCCTCAAGACCTTCGTCGTGCGCCAGGACGACCTGCACCGCGTGCGCGACGCCGAGGGCCTGGCCGAACTGGCCCAGCGCGCCGCCGACACGCAGGCGGGCAGCAGCACGGTCGCCTCGGCCCAGGAGGCGATTCGCGGCCTGCTGCGCGGCTACCCCGGCGTCATGCTCAAAGGCCCGGGCCTGATCGAAACCGAGATCGCGCGCCTCGCCGACGCCGTGCAGACGCTGGAGGCCCAGCTCGCGCAGCTCGAGGCCGACCAGAAGGCGCTCGCCGCCGACGACGCCGAGTTCCAGCGCGTGACGGCGGAGCGCGAGGAACTGCGCCGCGAGGCCGTTCGGCTCGACTACCTCGCCCAGGCCGCCGAACTCGAGGAGCTGCGCCAGCAGATCGAAGAGGCCCAGCGGCGCCGGGCCGCCCTGGCCGCCCTCGAAGCCGAGCGCGAGCAACTCGCTTCCCTGCGCTCGTTTCCGGCCGACAAGGCCGAGTGGCTCCTCCAGAGCCAGGCCACCCGCGTCGGCCTCCTCCAGAACGCCGAGAAGGCCGACCGGGCGATCGCCGAGCTGCGCGCCACGGCCCTCGAGCCCGCCAAGGCCGAGTTGAGCACCCTGGGCCCGCTCGCCCAGGTGACGCACGAAGACGAGGACACGGTCCACCAACTCCTCGGTAAGACTCGTGACTTCGAGGCCCGCGAGCGCAAGCTGCTCGACGACATCGCCCGCGAGGAGACGCAACTCGCTGCCCAGGGCGCGGCCATCGAGGACTTTGATCGCCTCGAGGAGCGCTTCGCCGACCTCAAGCCGGAGGATGCGGAGTTCCTGCTCGACCACGACCGCGCGGTGGCCCGGGCCGCCTCGGAGATCGAGGAGGCCAAGCGCCTCGCGCTGGAGGCCACCCTGCGCGGCGACCGGGTACTGGCGGGACGCACGGGCGAGCAGGCGGCGGGCCGCCGCCTGTTCCTCACCGGCGTGGCCGTCATGGCCTCCGCCGCCGTGCTCGGGGGCCTGACCATCCTGCTGGATTACCGCGTGGCCATCGCCGTCGCCCTCGCCGGCCTCGCCGCGGGGGCCTGGGTTGCCGCGAAGGGCCGCCGGCGCGCCCAGGGGGCCGCAACGCTTCAGGCCGATGTCCTGGCGAAGGCGCAGAGCGAGGCGGCCGAGGCCGACGGCCGCCGCGCGGCCCTGGCACGCGACCAGCGCGAACACGGCCGCCGACTCGCCGCTCTCGCCGCCCAGTTCGGCTACGAACAGCCGGAGGTGCTCGTCGAGGACTACACGTCCCTCCACGACCTGCGGCGCCAGTGTGTCGCGCTCATTCTCCTGCGGCGACAGGAGGCCGAGCTGGCCGCTCAGCGCGAGGGCATCGAGGCCGAGGTCGCCGCCCTGTGCGCCGCCTGGGGCCAGCCGTTCTTGCCGGGCACGGGCCTGTCGCGCGCCCTTGTGGCCCTGCAAGAGCGGATGAGCGCCTCCCTGCGTCTGCGCCAGCGCCTCGATGACCTCAGCCGCAAGCTGGCCGAGGAAACCGAACGCCGCGACGCGCTGCGCCGCCAGGCCGACGCCCTCACCGCCGAGCTCCAGGCGCTGTTCGCCTCGGCGGGCATCCCGCAGGACCAGCCGGTCGAGAAGAGCATCAGCGCCTTCAACGACCTCGCCCATCAGTACCATCGCTTCCGGCAACTCACCGACGAGTTGATCCCGCAGGCGAGCGCGGGCGTCGTGGACACGAAGACGCTGGACACGTGGCGCGCCGACGCCGACCGCTTGCACCGCGCGATTGCCACCATGCGCGAGGAGCGGCCGGGCCTGGTGTCGCTCGTCGTGAAGGAGCGCGCGAGCGAGTACCGCCGCCAGAAGGACGAGGCGGCGCGCCGCGAGGAGAAGCTGCGCGCCGTCGCGGAGGACCTCGGCCATCGCGTGCTGGCCACCCACGCGCGATGCCAGGCCGAGCGGCCGCGGCTCCAGGACGCGCTGGCGCAGCGGAGCGAGGAGCTGGCCCGCGCCCGACGCCACCGCGCCGCGCTGGAGCTGGCCGGCCAGGTGCTCGACGAGGTCGGACGGGCGGTCCACGGCCTCTGGGCCGAGGAACTCAACCGCTCGGCCAGCGCCCTCCTCCACCGCATCGCCCCGTCGCTCAGCGACCTGAAGTTCGACAACCACCTGTCGTTCGGCCTCAGCCACCGGACGCTGCCGCGGCCGGTCCACAGCACCGATGGAGGCCCCAGCCTGAGCGCCGGGACCTGGGACCAGGTGTGCCTGGCCGTGCGTCTGTGCATCGCCGACTTCGTGTCGCGCCGCTCGAACGGCGGCGTGCTGCTTCTCGACGACCCGTTCTCGCGCTTCGACGATGCGCGTTTCGAGGCGGCCATGCGCCTGTTGGGCGAGCACGTGCACGGCCGCCACCAGGTGGTGCTCTTCTCATGCCAACGCCAGCGTTTCCAGTGGCTGCGGACGCGCGACGCCCGCTGGTTCGATGCCAACGTGGTGACGCGCAGCGTCAGCGCCACCCGGGCCGCTCCTTAGCTGCGCCCCCCTTGCCCAGAAAAACCGCAGACTCACGCAGCAAGAACGCCGCCAGGGGCGACTACCAAGTCAGTGGCGGCCCGTTCAGGCAGTCGGCCCCAATTGGCAGGTGCCCCCGATGCTGTGCCAGAAGTGTTGGCAGGAAGAGGCAAGGGTCCACTTCAGCCTCATCGGCAGGAACGAGGCGGAGGAACTGGGCTACTGCCTCGCCTGCGCCAGGGAGGAACACCTAAGCTGGTTGCTCACTTGGGGTTACGGCTCCAGAACGCATCGCGGAGAGGCGCCGGCTGCCCCCGAGGTGCTGCCCAGAGGCTCGATGGCGGCGGAGGCCGCTCCCATCACCATCGTCGGCGCGGCCGTGGCCAGGTGTGAGTGCGGCTGCCGTCTCGTGGTCGGCGCCCAGTTGCCCTGCGAACACCACTCCCACGACCTGCTGACCGCCTCCGGCCAGTTCGTCGAGCATCTGTGCCACTGCGGCCGGGAACTCCGCATCCCCGTCCCAACCGTCTTCTGCGCCCAGTGCCACTCGACACAGACGCGGATCATCCTCGCCTCGGTCGAGACGTGCGTGTGGGACGAGCAGCGCCGCCGCATCGTGACCGTGGATCACGACTTGCGTGGCGGCAGGGTGACCTGGGGCACCTTCGCCATCCTGAACTGACCGCGCGTGTGTTTGCCCTCTCGCCCATCCCCCGCTCAATCCGCTTTGAAGCGACGCGCCCCATCTGCTATACTTGAGGGGCAGCGGCATTTCCCCGCGAGATGGGTATCGGTGTGGCCAAGCGCGTTGCGATCCTCGGTTCCACGGGCTCGATCGGCACCAGTGCGCTCGCCGTGCTGCGGCACCTGGGCGACGACTTCGAGCTGATCGGCCTTGCGGCGAACACGCAGTGGCAAGTCCTCGCCAGCCAGATTGCCGAGTTCCGGCCCAAACGCGCCGTGCTCGGCTCGCCCGCCCAATTCCCGCTCCTGGCCGAGCGCGCGGGCTCGAACTGCGTGGAACTCGCCTGCGGCCCCGACGCGGTGGCGGCCCTGGCCGCGTCGGACGACGTGGATATCGTGCTGAATGCAATCGTAGGCGCCGCGGGACTGGCCCCCGCCCTGGCCGCGCTGCGGGCGCGCAAGACCCTGGCCCTGGCGAACAAAGAGTGCATGGTGATGGCCGGCGAACTGCTCAATCGAGCGGCTGACGACGCGGGCGCGCACGTGGTGCCCGTGGACAGCGAGCACTCGGCCATCTTCCAGTCCCTCCAGAGCGGGCGCCCGGCCGAGGTGCGCTGCGTCTGGCTCACCGCCTCGGGCGGCCCGTTCCGCACGATGCCCCTCGACGCCCTCGACCGCGTGACGCCCGAGCAGGCGCTCCGCCACCCCAACTGGGCCATGGGACCGAAGATCACGGTGGACTCCGCCACCATGATGAACAAGGCCCTCGAGATCGTGGAGGCCCGCTGGCTCTTCCGCCTCGAGCCGCACCAGATTCGCGTCCTGGTGCACCCCCAATCCATCATCCACTCGATGGTCGAGTTCCGCGACGGCTCGACGATCGCGCAACTCGGCGTGCCCGACATGCGCGTGCCCATCCAGTACGCGCTCACCTATCCCGAGCGCCGCGCCGGCGCCGTGCCCTCCGCCGATCTCGCCGCCATCGGGCGGCTGGACTTCGCGGAGCCGGACCCCGAGCGCTTCCCGGCGTTGGCCCTCGGACACCGCGCGGCCGAGGCCGGCGGCACGATGGGCGCCGTGCTCAACGCCGCCAACGAGGTCGCCGTCCAGGCCTTCCTCCGCCGCCGCCTCTCCTTCCCCGACATCAGCCGCCTGGTGGCCGACGTGATGGCGGCCCACCGCCTGATTGAACACCCGAGCGCGCAGGCGATCGCCGAGGCGGACCGCTGGGCGCGACAGGAGGCCGAAGTTTGGCTGTCTTCGTAGTCGTCAAGGGCGTCGTCCTCACGATCATCGCCTTCGGGCTCATGGTCTTCGTCCACGAACTCGGCCACTTCCTCGCCGCCAAGCTCATCGGCGTGCGGGTGGACTGCTTTTCCTTCGGCTTCGGCCCCAAGCTCCTCGCCCGCACCTGGCGCAAGACCGAGTACTGCCTCTCCGCCGTCCCCCTCGGCGGCTACGTGAAGATGGCCGGCGGCGACGAGGGCGAGGAGGCCACCGGCGCGGCCGACGAATTCGTCTCCAAGACCCCCGGCCAGCGCACCCTCGTGCTCGTGGCCGGCCCCCTCTTCAGCGTCCTCTTCGGCATCCCGCTCGCCATGGGCATGTTCCTCGTCGGCCGCGAGACCCCGGGCTCGCACGTCTCCTACGTCGCCATCGGCAGCCCCGCCTGGGACGCCGGGGTGAAGCAGGGCGACCGCGTCGTAGGGCTGGGCCTCAACTCGATCGCGAGCTTCGAGGAACTCAAGCAGGCCGTGGCCGAGACCGCGCCGGACGAGCCTCTGGACCTCCGCGTCGAGCGCGGCGGCAAGGAGATCGTCCTCCACATCACCCGGCCCAAGGGCAAGCCCCTCGGCGTCATCTGCACCTACCTGCACACCACCATCAAGGAGATCGAGGCCGACACGCCCGCCGCGGCCTCCGACCTCCGCCCCGGCGACAAGGTGCTCGCCGTCAACGGCAAGCCGCTGCGCGGCTGGTTCGACTTCCGCCGCCACGTTCTGCCCAACCCCGACCGCCCGGTCACCCTCGACGTCGAGCGCCAGGGCCAGACCCTCCAGCTCACCCTCACCCCCAAGGCCGTGGAGCGGCCCGACCCCGGCTTCACGGTCAAGCTCCCCACCACCGTGGGCTTCGTGCGCAAGGGCTTCCCCGCCGACGGCAAGCTCCGCGAAGGCGACGTCATCCTCCGCGTCAACGGCAAGCCCGTGGGCGACTGGTGGACGCTGGAGGACGCCGCGGCGGAGGGGCCCGCCGAACTCGCACTCGCCGTCCAGCGGGGCGAGGAGAAGCTGACCGTCACCGTGACGCGCGAGGCGGGCCTCATGCTCACCGACACCCTCGGCATCGCCCCCACACCCGTCTACGTCGTCACCAGCGTCCACGCCCAGACCGAGCCGACGCTCGAGGTCGGCGACACGATCGTCAAGGCCGGCAAGAACGACCTCGCCGAGGTGATCCCGCAGCAGGGCCTCTACACGCCGCTGGACGACGTCCTCGTCTTCCTGGCCAACGCTGGCGAGGTCACGGTTCGCCGCGGCGCCGAGGAGTTCGTCGTGCCGCTCACGCCGGCCACCCGCCAGGTCGGCCAGCTCGGCGTCGTGCCCACGGCCACCGAGGTCATCCAGAAAACCTCGCTCCTCGGCTCCATCGTGCCCGCCCTCGAGCGCACCGCCAACATCAGCACCTTCGCCTTCAAGGTCATCGCCAAGCTCTTCCAGCGCGACGTGCCGCTCTCCGACCTGATGGGCCCCGTGGGCATCGCCCAGGTCACCTATCTCTCCGCCACGCGCGGCTGGGCCGACCTCCTCTGGCTCATCCACCTCATCACCGTGAACATCGGCGTCTTCAACCTCCTGCCCGTGCCGCCCCTGGACGGCGGCCGCATCGTCATGCTCGGCTACGAGAAGCTCCGCGGCAAGCGTCCCAGCCGCCGGATCCAGGAGGCCATCCTCATGGCCGGCCTCGCCCTCGTGGTCGTCATCTTCCTCGTCGCCACCTTCAACGACTTCCGGCGCCTGTTCTTCTGAGCCCTCTGGAAGGATCCACGAATGCCTGACGACACCTCCGTAGAAGACCAGCTCAAAGCCATGATCGTCGAGCGGCTCTTCCTCAACGTCGCTCCCGCCGACATCGCCGACGACGACCTCCTCATGGAGAAGTTCGAGATCGACTCCGTCCGCCTCTTCGAGATCGTCATCGGCCTCGAAGAGGTCTTCGACATCTCGCTCGAGGACGACGAGTTCAGCATCGAGCGCTTCGAGAGCGTCAAAGCCATCGCCGAGCTCGTCCGCTCCAAGCTCGCCGCCAAGGCCTGACCCAGACGCCGGACGCGTGAGAAGAATGGAAGAGCCGCTCTACTTCCCATCCGACGACTTCCGCCTCTTCGGCGTCCTTCACCTCCCTGACTTTGCGCGGCCTGCCGACGAGGGCTCACGCGTCACGCATCACGCATCACGCATCGGCCTCGTCCTCTGCGCCCCCTTCGCCGAGGAGCAGAAGCAGGCCTGCCGCGTCTTCGTCGAAACCGCACGCGCCCTCGCCGCCCACGGCATCCCGTCTCTCCGCTTCGACTACCGCGGCACCGCCGACAGCCAGGGGCCGTTCACCGACTTCTCCCTCGCCGGCGCCCTCCGCGACATCCAGGCCGCCGCCGCACTCCTCCGCGACCGCGCCGGAGTCCCCCGCATCGCCCTCCTCGGTCTCCGCCTCGGCGCCTCCCTCGCCCTCCAGGCGGCCGCCGGCGCCCACTGCCTCGCCCTCTGGCACCCCATCGTGGACGGCGCGCTCTTCTACCGCCTCAACCTCCGCCGCATGCTCGTCCGCCAGATGATGACCCACGGCAAAGCCACCGGCGCCCGCGACACCGGCCAGGCCCACACCATTGACCTCGACGGCTTCCTCGCCACCCACGCCCTGTGCGACGAAATCAAGGCCCTGAACCTTGCCGATTGCGGATCGCGGACCGCCGATTGGCCGCCCACGCTCCTCGCCCAGATCGCCCACACCGCCGACCCCTCCGCCGAGCTCAAGCCCCTCCTCGACCGCCTCGGCCCCGCCGCCCGCTTCGCGCCCTTCGTGATGGAGCCCTTCTGGGACCGCCTGGGCTATGTGGACTGCTCGCCCCTCATCCAGGCCACCGTCGCCTGGCTCGTCGAGCAGGCCGCCGCCCAGGCCTGACGTATCCCCCTTCGGCCCAACGACTTACGCCCGGAAGCCCTCCAATCGCCTATTCTCGCCATTCCACCCATACTTGCTCACCTTCCGGACCTGCTCCGAATGGGTAAACGGCCGAGAACAGCCCATTCGACCCATTCTAACCATACTGTATCACTCTCTCCCCCAGGGTTTGAGCCACTATGGCGCACCGCGGCAGTTTCCCCACATTTGGCCGACCTTTCTGGCCTCCCATCCCCGATCCTGCGCCACCCCGTCTGGGCGGCGGGCAATCGCGATCGGCCCACCCCCCTATCGCGGGCGGCTCTTGGCGGCGCAGGCGCGAGAGTTGCAAGGATCGTATCGGTGGATGCCGTGGACATGGTGGACAGCATGGACACGCCCAATCGGGGACCCGTCCCAGTCGTCCACGGTGTCCCCTGTGTCCATCTGCCCCCCACACGGCGACATCGGCGGGCATCTGGCCTGGGCGGTCGCCCGTTCCGGGCGGTCCGCCCTCAGTCGGTCACCCAGTTATCCACGGGGGCATAGTCGTCGGTCATCAGGGGGGCGGATCGCCACTCGGCCTGGCGGGCGGCGCGACGCTGCTCGCTGGGGTCGCGAACGCACAGCAGGTCGTCCATCGTCATGTGGTTCTCGGCATGGCGGGTGATGCTGGGGATCTTGATGAGCGTGCCCACGCGCTCGCGCGCCCGGGCCTCGATGATGGCCTTGGGCAGCGGGTTCTGGAAGTCCTCGAAGTTCAGCGCCACCAGTTCGATGTTCATGCCGTCGGTGCGGCTGCGGGTCTGGCCCCAGCGCGGGTCGTAGAGCTTGGGGAACACGTAGACGTGCTCCGGGCCGAAAACGTGGTGGAAGGTCTTCAGCATGGCCCAGAAGAGCTTGCTCTTCTCGCCCTCGAGCGCGCTGATGATGTTCATGTGCGCCACGCCGCGCGGGCCCAGGCGGGCCTTCACCAGCGTGAGGAACTGCGTGGTGAGCAGGTGGAACGGCGGCCGGCCGCCCGTGAAGGCGTCGAGCAGGATGATGTCGTACTGCTGCGGACACTCGCGCACGTAGACCCGCCCGTCCATCACATGGGTGTTCACGCCATTCTGCCCGGGGCGGAAGCCGAAGTACTTCTCGGCCACCTCCACCACGGTCGGGTCAATCTCCACCACGTCAATCGCCTCGAGCTGCGGGTAGTCGCGGCGGAAGATCGTGGGCACCACGCCCCCCCCGCCGCCCACGATGAGCACCCGCCGCGCGTCCTTGTTGAAGAGGAACGGCAGGTGCAGGGTGTCGGTGTACTTCGCGCCGCTCTCGTACGGCTCCTTGAGGCGGATGTCGCTCGGGTCGCCGCTCTGGACCATGACCTCGCTCTCGATGTACTTGTCGAACATCATCCGCAGCGACCACTGCTTGTCCTGGTCCCCGTAGCCGCGCGAGAGCAGCACCACGCCGATGTGCTGGTAGGGCGAGTCCACCTCGGCCACCAGCTTCTCGCCCTCCTCCAGGCGGATGTAGGAGGGCGGCTTCGCGGCCGCGAGGCCGGCGGCGCCGGCCAGCAGCGCCGCCACCGCCAGCAGCCCGGCCACGCTCGCCCTCGCGCCGCGCCGCACCAGGCTGGGCACCAGGGCGATGAGCGACACCAGCACGAGGCACACGCCCAGGGCCTTCACGGTGTTGCTCGTCCAGTACGTCGGCACCAGCCAGAAGGTGGCGGCCAGGGTGCCGGCGATGCTGCCGAGCGTCGAGAGCGCATAGAGCCGCCCGGCCACGCTGCCCGTCGTGGCCACGCTCTGGGCCTGGAGCCGCACGGCATAGGGCGACACCATGCCCAGCAGCACGCTCGGCACGAAGAACAGCAGCATCGAGGCCAGCAGCGGATTGGCGCGTCCGCCGGGGCTCATCCGGTCAATCCAGTGGTTGCACGGCGGCGCGATCAGCGGCACGACGAGCACCAGCAGCCCCGCCGCGGCGATGATGGCGCCCAGCAGGCTGAACTTCGGCCAGCGGTCCGCCAGCCCGCCGCCCACGTAGTAGCCCAGGCTCAGCGCGGCCAGGAACACGCCGATCAGGCTGCCCCACACGAAGATCGTGCTGCCGAACGTGGGGGCGAGGATGCGGCTGCCCACCATCTCGAAGGCCATCAGCACGGCCCCGCACACGAATACCACAATGTAGAGCGGCAGGCCCACGCCGCGCGGGGCGGGCCGGGCGGCCGCGGGCTCGGGTTCCACGCGATGACGCGCCATTCCTGGCTCCTCGTAGGCTCGGGGGCGGACCGCCACTCCCGAAGGCATCGGGCCTTCGGAGGGTCACCGCCATTATAGGCAGGGGCGCGCGCACGGTCAAGGCACGCTCGGCTCTATCCCCACCACGCGATACCCCGCGTCCAGTTTCACCACGAGGTCGGCGCCCGCGCTCGTGGCGGCCACGAGGGCGGTGTTCGGCCCGTCGGTGCGCTCGAAATGCGCCCGGGCCTCCTCGCGGCTGCGCCCGCCTCGCACGTGCCGGGCGATCATCCGCTCGCGATTCACCCCCGGCGGCAGGTCGAGGAACACGCGGAGGTCGAACAGGCCGGCCAGCGCCTCCCAGCCGTCCCCACGATGCAGCAGGTAGTTCCCCTCCACCAGCACGAGACGATCGCCGGGCTGCACCACAAGAGCGTTCTCGACAGGGTCGTGCACCCTCCGGTCGTAGACGGGCAGGGCGACGGGCCCCGCCTCCCTCCGTAGTCGGCCGAGGTCGGCCGCCAGGCGCGCAACGTCGAAGGTGAAGGGCGCGCCCTTGTAGCGCCGCAGCGTGCCGTCGCCCGAGGGCGCCGGATGCGCGTCGAGCCAGGCGTTCGGATAGTGGTACCCATCCAGCCCGAAAGCCGCCACGCCGAACGGCGGCGCCAGCGCCCGCAGCACCCGCAGCATCAGCGCCGTGAACACCGATTTCCCCCCCGCCGGCACGCCCGCGATAGCCACGACAAACCGCCGTTCAGCCTCCGCCGCGCGCCCGACGAGGAACTGCGCCAGCGGGATGTGGAAGCGCGCCAGATCGGCCGCCTCGCACGCCACATGCTCGCCGAAGCCGGCCACCTCCAGCGGCCCGGCGTGCACCGCGCTCCACACGGCCGGCAGCGCGCGCGCCGCCGCCTGCCTCCCTTCCGCCCAGAGCGCTCCGCGCTGGCGCCCTGCCGAGTCGTCCATTGCGGTCCTCCTCACGCCCTGTCTGCATACCCGAATCGGGGGCGGGCGTCAAGCGCCTTACGCTCCCAGGGTCCGAACCGGCAGGTTCCAGAGCGTCCCAACCTCCCGCGGGTTCACAACCCGCGGGAGGTTCTGGAGTTCCTTGCGTCCCGCTGGATCGCCGCACGTCCCGAGGGAACAGCATGAATCCCACCGAGCTTACGGCCCGCACCCTCGCGCGAATTTTGCGCTTGACATCGCGCATCCCCTGATCCATAATCCGGCGCGATGAGAAGGTGAGACTTCAGCGCCTGTGTGGTGCCGGGGGCGCCTGCGAGAAACCTCTCCTCCTCTGTCGGGTAGGCTCCCACGCATTTGCGTCAGGGAGCCTCGGGGCGTTTGCGCGAGTCCTCAGTTGGGGTGGGCAGATGGCTTTGGGCAGCGGGAAGCCAATCTGTCGTCAGGTTCCGGCACTCCCTTCGTCGAGCGCCCCGCTGTCGCTCCACCTCGCCCCGTCCATCCGCCAGCCTATCGCCGGCCGTCCCGGGCCGGATGCTGCCGCTCTCCAACCTCTTCTAAGGGGACAGCTATGGCATCGCAGACCTTCGGCACGATGAAGTCTGAGGGTTCCGCCCGGGCGAGGCTACAGATCGAGGCCCTCGAGCCCAGGGTGCTGCTCTCCGTCGCCTTCGCCGTGCAGGCCGACGGCGACGACCATCTTTACCGTATAGACACCGAGACGGGCACCGCAGTGGATGTCGGCGCCGTTGGTTTCACAGGCGTCAGAGGACTGGCCTTCCATCCCACGCTCGGCGTGCTCTACGGCGTGGACGACACCACGGACCAGCTCATCACGATTGACACAACGACCGGCGCCGGCACTGCGGTCGGGGCGCTCGGTGTGGACGTCTCGGGGACAGGCCTGGCCTTCGACTACGACGGCAAGCTGTACATGACGTCAACCAGCACCAACAACCTCTACATCGTGAACCCGAACACAGGGGCCGCCGCTCAGGTGGGTGCTGCCGGCGCGCTCGGCCAGGCCGTGACGGGTCTGGCTTTCGGCCCCACTGCCGGCCCAATCACGGGCACTCACTTCCTGTACGGTCTGGGGGACAGCGCCGCCAACAACCTGGTCACGATTGACACGACGACGGGCGTGGCCACGGCGGTCGGCCCGCTGACGGGTGTGACGATTACGGGCGGCGGCGGCCTCGATTTCTACAATGGCTTCCTGTTCGGAATCGAGGATGGCGGGAAGGTCTTCACGGTCAACCAGGCGACAGGAGCAGCCTCGGCAGAGTCGACCACGCTGACCGGTTTCGCGAGCCTTGCCTTCGAGCCGGTGGCCGATCTGGTCATGACATACTACGTCAGGCCGTCGGACACGATCGGAACCGACAACGGGGTGGTCTTTGAAGGCGAGGTGTGGAACTTCGGCCCCTCGCCGGCCGTTGACGTGCGCGCAACCGCTCGAATCTACGGATTCTCCAGCCCCGAGATCAGCATACTGTCCGGCGCGATGTCCGTCACAGGAAGCGGCGGGGTCATCACGCAGTTCGCGGTCACGACGGGAACGATTGCGTCCGGCACCAACGCTCTCATTGCCACATTCGCGACGAACTTCGTTGATGTCGGCGGCGTCATGAGGTTCAGGTTCCGGGCACAGACCGTGCAGTCTGGCGCTCTCTTCAGCGTCGCCAGCGTCTCGTCTGCCACCGCCGACGCAGGGACTGCCAACAACAGCGCCGAGTTCCAACTCCTCGTGCTGCCGAACATCTATGTGGATGACGCAGGCAACCTGATCATCCGCGATGTCGCGAGTGAAGGGCGGGACGATGATCTGACGCTCACCTTGAACGGCAACGGAGACCTCGTGGTCACCGATCCCGTTCATACACTCACTCAGGCGATTGCCGCCGGGTCCGGTGGCCTGCAGACTGTGGGCTCCTCGCCCGCCAACTCGCTCACGGTGGACCTTTCGGGCGTCAGCCGCATCATCATCGAGACCGGCCTGGGCAATGACCGCGTCACCATTGACAACACCAACGGCCTCCTGCCCAACATCCTCTTTAACGGCGGCGATGGCTTCGACACGCTGACCCTCGTCGGCCCCGCCGACTCCGTGACCCACAGCTTCGGCCCCGCCGCAGACCAGGGCTCCATCGTTCAGACCGCCGGCGCCAACACCCAGACCATTCTCTACACCGGCCTGGAACCCATCGTGGACCTCGTGGTCGCGGCCACCCTCACGGTGAACGGCACCAACGCCGACAACGCGATCAACTACTCGCAGGGCTCGGTGGCCACGCGCGGCCTCGTGTCGGTGGACGACTTCGAGACCATCGAGTTCTCCAACAAGACGAATCTGGTGATCAACGGCCTCGCCGGCAGCGACACCATCCACCTCAACAACCCCTCCACCCCCACCGGCCTCGCCAGCATCACCGTCAACGGCGGCGACCCCACCGGCAGCGACACTCTCATCGTGAACGGCATAGCCGGAGCGACCGACCAGTTGCGCCACCTTCCCACGGGGCTGGGGGCCGGCACAGTGTTCAACGACGGCCCGGCACAGCCGAACGTGCCCTTCACCGGGATCGAGCACCTGAGGCTGGTCGTGCACGCAGCGGACGGCGATGGTGTGCGCCTGGACGGAACGGTCGGCAATGATCTTATCGAGTATTTCCAGGGGCCCGGCGACAGCGGCATGTTCATCGGCACGATGGACGCGAACAACGCCACCGGGGGCGGTCCCTTCGCGCTCACCGAGACCACCTTCGTGAATGCCAACAGCCTGGTGAACGACACCGACGTGAACTTCTTCAACCCGGGTGGAACGGACACATTCATCTTCAACGGCACCGCGGCAGATGACACGATCCGGGTCGCCATGGGCGAGGCGGGTGGCACAGAGTTCCGCAACACCATTGCCGGCCAAGTCGTGGCGCGCCTGGAGGTCTTCAATATCACCAGCGCGGTGGTGCGAGGCGGCGACGGAGACGATACGTTCAGTGTAACACCCCGAGTCGGCGTCGCCATGCGGGTGGAAGGCGGTGACCCGTCGGGCAGCGACGTGCTCACCCTCACCGGAGCCGGCGTGCCCATCGCGGTGGACCTCGCTGCGCAGGCCGTCACCGAGACAGGCTTCGGACCCGTCAGCTTCACAGGCATCGAGGTGCTGAGCATCGCCGCCGCGGCTGGCGACGTTACCATCCTCGGCACGGCCGGCCCCGATGCGCTCACCGTGCGGCCCACCGGCGCGAATGACGCCACGATCCTCGGCGGAGGCCCCGTCATCCACGCCACCGACATCGGCACCTTCACCGTCAACACCCTCGGCGGCAACGACACCGTGATCGTCGAGGGCGACGAACTCAACAACACCATCGCCGTCTCCGCCGCCTCCGTCGCGATCACCGGGAGCGAGGCCGTCAACCTCCTCGGCCAGGAAGCGCTCGAAGTGCGCGGCGGCACCGGCAACGACACCTTCAACGTCACCCCCGGCGCCATCCCCATCAACATCCTCGGCGGGCCGCCCAACGGCCAGGTCCAGCAGCCCGCGGGCGACGTCCTCAACCTCGTCGGAGCCGTGGACCCGGTCTACCACCAAGGCCCCGAACTCGACGCCGGCTGGTTCACCTTCACGGGCGCCCAGCCCGTGAGCTTCGACGAGATCGAGCGGCTGGAGCTCGGCGGGCTGCTCGTCGTCCTGCCCGACCCGCTCGAACCCAACAATTCCATCGCCACCGCCACCGTGCTCGGCTCGCTGCCCAAGATCACCCTCAACGACTTGACCATCCACGATGCAACCGACCAGGACTTCTTCCAGATCACCGCGCAAGACACCGGCAAGCTCGTCATCAACCTCCACTTCCTCCATGCGGACGGCGACCTGGATATGCAGGTCCAGGACGCCTCGGGGGACATCGTCGCCTGGGCCCTATCCACCACCGACGATGAGTTGCTCGTCATCCCCGTCGTCGGCCAGCAGCGCTACTACATCCGCGTCTACGGCTTCATCGGCGCGACCAACCAGTACGACCTCGAGATCGAGAACTTCGCGGCCCCGCTCGTGGACGCGGTGATTCTCGACCCCATGAGCGACACGGGCGCTTCCCACTCCGACAATGTGACGAACCTGGCCACGCCACGCATCTTCCTCGAGGCCGACCTGTCCGACTTCAACTCCGAGGGCATCAACATCCTCGACCCCAGCGAAGTCGCGGCCAACCTGCCCGGCGCGGCCGTCCAGGTCCTCGTCAACAACGTCCCCGTCGGCTATGCCACACCGGTAGCGGGTACCGACTTCACGCTCTTCGAGTACACCCTGTTGCCCGGCCAGCTCTCCACCACCTTCATCCCGGCCCCAGGCGGCGCCGGCCTCAACCTCATCAAGGGCGCCGTGCGCATCTTCGACGGCCAGTCCCCGCAGGCCACAGGGCGCAGCCAGCTCTCCGGGCCGCTTCAGTTGACCTACGACCCCACCGCCCCCACCGGCACCGTGCCGGACATGCTGGCCACGAGCGACACCGGGGCCTCGAGCACCGACGACGTGACCTACATCGCCACCCCCGCCTTCCAGGGCACGGGAGAGCCCAACACCAAGGTCTTCCTCTACGCCGAGAGGGTCGGCTCGGGCTTCACCGAACTCGTCGGCCAGGGCCTGGTCGGCACCAACGGGGCCTGGGAGGTCACCATCGAGCCGCTCGACCACAGCTTCCCCGTCGCCGAGTACCGCATCTCGGCCGTCTACGAGGACGCCGCCGGCAACCGCTCCGCCGCCCCCGTGCTCGGCACCGGCCTGCGGATGTGGCACGACTCCACCCCGCCCAACGTGCCCTACCTCGACCTGATCAGCGCCGACGACAAGGGCTTCAGCAACACCGACAACTACACCCAGGAGCTCACCCTCCACTTCGACGTGACGGTGAACGACACGGCCGACAACGGCAACCCCTTCCCCAACGAGGTGATGTGGTTCATCCAGGACCGCTACGAGAACTCCGGCGGCGAGGTCACCGTGGCCACCTCGGGCGGCCTGAGCACGGCCGGCTTCTGGGACGACGTGGCGATCACCTTCACCGACTACGGGGTCCACAACCTCAAGCTCGTGGCCTGGGACCGCGCCGGCCACCGCAGCGAGTATCTGCTCACCGTCACGATTGACCCCGCCGCCTGCGACACGAGCGTGCTGAAGCTGGCCAACGGCCAGGTGATCCTCTTCGACAGCGACGCGGTCATCAAGGAAGGCGCCGACGGGTTCGAGATTCTCACGGACGTGGACGCCTCGGACTTCAAGATCCGCGTGGACAAGTACAACAACGTCACGCGCGTGGACCTGGTGGGCGACCCGACCGGCCTGGGCATCATCATCAACCCGGCCAACGGCGGGCCAGTCGAGTTCCGCGACGCCCGCGTGCCCCCGCCCAACCGCTGGACCGTGGAGACCCTGGACTTCCTGTTCATCAACTCCTCTTCGCCGCGGGTCTTCATCCGCTCGGGCATCAAGGGCGTGGACCTCAGCGACATCCTGAAGTGCTTCCCGCTGGTGCCCGACCCCGACCTGGACGGCGACGGGCTGACCGACGACCCGACGGCCTTCTACTCGGCCGGCCCGGTCAAGTCGTTCACCGTCAAGGACGCCTTCGGCGACATCTCGGGCGACATCGTGATCAAGGGCGCCGACCCGTTCGGCTTCGCCGTGCAGAAGTTCGACCTGCGGCGCGTGAGCGTGGGCTCCGGCCCGCTCGTGGACGTGGTGCTGCCCGACGGTGCGATCAACAAGTTCAGCCACAGCGGCGGCGACTTCGCGGCCTCGATGCAGGTCCAGAACATCCTCAAAGGCGTCTTCGGCGGCACGCTGACGGGCCAGCTCACCTTCCTCGGGAACTTCACGGGGGTGGTGACGACGGCCGGCAGCACCTTCGGCGGCGACGTGACGGTGCTGGGCGACTTCCTGGGCACGCTCGGCGGCAAGAAGACGCCCAACGGCCCCTCGACCCTGTATCTGACCTCGGGGCAGACCTTCAACGGCCTCGTGAGCCGGGTGCCCGACGGCCTGATCCCGGTGTTCGGCGAGGACCTCGGCTTTGGCGGCGCGTTTGCCGCGATTGACGTGGTCTGAGCCCGCCGTCCTTCCTCGCACCGGAGCCGGGGGAACGCGATTCCCCCGGCTCCTCTCGCGCGCTCACGGCTTTTCCATCGCGCGGATCAAGTACCAGACGGTGGGCTTGTCGAGACGGAACTCGCGGGCCTGCCCTGCCTTCCCCGCGGACTTCTCGAGCAGGCCCGAGAGGTCCACCACCGAGCGTTCCGTTGCGCGCCAATCGATCGGGAAGTGTTTCATTCCGCCGTCCTCTGCGGCAACGGCCTGCGCAGCCAATGCCGCGGCCAGAAGAAGGACCACCTGCCTCATCGGGCAAGCTCCTGCGTTGGGGGCCTTCGGGCACCTTCGTTGGGTCATTTTCCAGGGGAGGCGGGCGCCTCGATGCGATAGAGGTGCGTCCTCGTCCTCAGGAACAGCGCGCGGCCGGCCACCGCGGGCGAGGCCATGAAGCCCGATTCGAGTGTGTTGGTGGCCAGAACCTCGAAGATGCGGCCTGGCTTGAGCACGGTGGTCTTGCCCTGCTGGCTGCACAGGTAGAGCCGGCCGTCGGCGTAGATGGGCGATGCGGCGTAGTTGCCGCCGAGGCGTTCCTTCCACACCTCCTTGCCCGTCGCCACCTCGAGGCACGTGAGGAGGCCGCTGTCTTCGACCATGTAGAGCAGGTCGCCGACGATGATGGGCGAGGGGGTTCGGGGGGCGCCCTGCGTGGCCTTCCAGGCCACGTGGGTGGCGGAGACGTCGCCGCGGCCGTCGGGGCGGACCGCCCAGAGCTGGGGTCCGCCCAGGCCCGTGCAGAAGATGGCGAGGCCGTGCGAGAACAGCGGGCGGAGCACCGAGGTGTGGGCCGTGTGCCGCACGTGCCACAGCTCCTTGCCCGTGCGCGGGTCGTACGAGTAGCAGGCCTTGGAGCCGGGGCTGATCATCTGCACCACGCCGCCTGCCTCGAAGACGAGAGGCGTGGTGAACGACTTGCGGAAGTCGCCCTCGATCTTCGGCTTGCCGTCCGCATCCAGATCATCCCACTCGGTCGTGCGGTCGGTCTTCCACACGGTGCGGCCGGTCTTCTTGTCGAGGGCCGCGAGGTATTGCACGTCTACGCCATCGAACGACAGGATGAGCAGGTCCTCGAACAGGATGGGCGAGGCCCCCGGCCCGCGGTAGTGGCGGCAGGGCAGATCGGTGCGCTCCCATAGCACCTTGAAGGCCGCGGTGTCGAGGCAGGCGGTGCCGTAGCTGCCGAAGTGGATGTAGGCGCGCCCCGGCTCGATCACGGGCGTCGGCGAGCCGTAGCAGTTGACGTTGTTCCCCAGCGGCTCGGGCTTGTCCGAGTGGAACAGCCGCTCGTTGAACAGGAACTTGCCCGTCTCCGCGTCCACGCACACGGCGAAGAAGTCGTGGCCGTCGGTCGTCGCCGTGGTGAGCCACACCTGGCCGCCGAGCACGACGGGCGAGGACCAGCCGCGATGCGGGATCGCCGTCTTCCACGCGATGTTCTCGGTTTCGCTCCAGCGGAGGGGCAGACCGAGTGGCTTGCCGTCGCCGGGCGCTGCGGCGTGACCGTTGCCCAAGGGGCCCCGGAACTGCGGCCAGTCGGCAACGGCCTGTGCGGGAAGAGACAGGAGGCCGGCGAGAAACAAGCTGGCAAGGGCGGCTCTGTGCATGGCCAGACGACTCCTTAAGTCGCGACAGTTGGTGAAGGCGCTCGAACGGCTCCGAGCAGGCTTCCGGAGGTCAGGCGAGTGCGCTCAGCGCCTCGCCGCAGCGGACGCAGAAGCGGCCCCCGGGCTGCGTCCTGGCGCCGCACTTGGGGCAGAAGGACGGCACGACGGGTTCGGGGGCCGGCATGGGCTTGCCGCAGGACGGGCAGAAGCGCGCGTCGCCGCCCACTCGGGCCCGGCACGATGGGCACACCAAGTTCGAAGCAGAGCTCTGCGTCGCGGGTGCCGAGACACCGGCGACGGCCGCCCCGGCGAGCGCGTCCGTCACGAGCTCTTGCAGCCTGGCACGGAGCGAGTCGGCGCTCAGAGCCTCGTGGTGGACGCCGACCCGTCCCTGGTCTACGCTCTCCAGCAGCACCAGGTGGTTGGCCAGGGCCGTTGGCGCCAGGAGGCCGCGGCTCAACGGGTGGGCATTCTCGGGCGACAGCGCCGCGAGCTCAAAGCCCACGGCCAGCAGCCAGGTGCGGTGGAACTCGATGCCCATCGAGCGGCCTGCCTCGCCGAACGCCAGGCCTGGCTGGCCTGTCTCGCGGTCTCGGGCGGCGAGCAGGAAGCCACTATCGGCGAGGGCAGCCAGATGCTCCTCGCGCGGGTCGAAGCCCGAGAGGTCGAGGCCGGGCACCAGATGCAGGAAGGCGGGCAAGAGCCAGCGCAGGTCGCGGCTTCGGAGCGAACGGACCATCGAGTCGGTGAACTCCGCCGCGGTGAGGAAGAGCTGGTCGGTGGGCGCGTACTCGAGCATGCTCTGGTACGAGGCGCGACGATAGGCGTCAATCGCATGCAGGAAGTAGACGAACGACTCGAGCGGCAGGGACTCCGGAATCAAGTTGGCCGGCTCGTCCTCCACCTTGGCCGCGAGGAGTTCGGTCCACCACGCGCAGTAGTCGTCGAGCGGGTCGAGGAGCTGGATGAGCAGCGAATCCTCGAAAGACGGGGTCACGGTGACAATGGCGTCGGCGTCGAAGTTCCTGTTGTTGTAGGCGGCAAAGTGGCTCGCGGGTGCGGCTCCACCGCCGGTGCGGTGGAGCATGCGGAACGTGGGTCGCGCGAGAATGGGCGCCGCCTTGGTCAGGAGCGGGTGGCGGGCCACCTCGGCCAGATCGTGACTGGCCTGGCCCGAGCCGGGCCGGTAGCCTGCCAGCTCGGTCTGGAGGGGCGACGTGGCGCTCCACTCCAGGCGCAGCGTGTCCACGAAGAGCGGTCCGAGGTCGTTCCGGCCGATCTGGAATCTGAAGGAGGGCTCAATGCCTCCCCGGTCGGGGGTGCTCACGTTGGCCTCCGGTCTTGTGCGAACGCCATCACACGGGAGCGAATCCATGGCCTGGCACCCAACGCTGCAACTTGCTGGCGGGTAGGTTCAGCGTGGGGTTGCCGGCCTGGTCCACGTACATCACCACTCGTCCCGTGCCTTCGGGGGCGGCGACCATGACCACCTTGTCCGGAGGCACGGAGATGACCTTTCCTGCCGAATCCAGGAAGCGGCCGTTGTGGAAGCGCGCCGCCTCGATGCACTGTCCCTTGGGGATACGCACGACATGTGTCTCTGGGAAGGTGTAGCCCAGGGGCCCGCTGCCCGATGGCGACGCGTAGATGGCGCCGGAACTGCCGGGCACGAGGGTCTGGCTCCGCATCGTCTGCGTGAGGCGGCCCTTGTCCATGTTGATGTAGTAGTCGGCGGCATCGGAGGGGTTCGCGGCCAGGTGCTGGCGCACCTGGTCGAGATTGCGCGTGTTGTGCGGCACAGGAGGCGGAGGCTCGGCCGCCGCGGGGGCCGGCTCAGGGGCCTTCGGAGGCGCAGGCTTCGCGGGCGGAGGCGGCTCGGGCGCGGGCTTCGGCCCCGGCTTGGGCGCGCTGGGTGCCTCGGGCGCAGCCGCGGGCCTGGATGCGGTGGGCACCTCAGGCGCAGCGGGGGCCCTGGGCGTCGGGCTGACCTTGGAACCCGGGGCCGGCGGTTTGCGGGTGCCCGCCATCGCGCGGCCGGCGCCGGGCGACTTGCCGGCGCCTCTCCCGCCCGCGCCCACTACGTCGTCTATCACCCCCGTCTTGCCGATGACGCCCGTGCCGCCGCCCACCAGCTTCTTGCCCACGGCCTGCGTCAGGGTGATGGTGCCGTAGAGGTTCGCCACGCCCACCCCCACCTGGAGGATGCGGTCGGGCAGCGACCGGTTGGGGTCCATCGCGTTCTCGAAGTTCTGGAGGCCGGAGAAGCTCTTGATGGCCTCCCACACCTTCCTCGGGTCGGTGAGGAAGTCCCACACGCCCTTGGCAATGGCGCCGATGCCCTCCTTGGTCGTCGTCCAGCTCCCCTTGAGGGTGTCCACCAGAATCTCGGGATTCTTGTAGACGTCTTTGCCCGCCTGCACGAGGTCCTTGCCGGTCTCCACGGCCGAGTTGCCGACAGCCTTCACGCCCTCCTTCACGGTGTCGAGGGACCCCTTGAGCGTATTGGTGAGGATCGTCGGGTCGCGGTAGACGTCGCGCGCGGCCTCATGGACGGCTTGGCCAACGTTGGTGACGAGTTCCTTGGTCGCCTGGCCCGTGTCGCGGACCTCTTTGCCGATGTTCGAGAGGGTGTTCGAGAGAGTGCCCGCGATCGAGCCGGCCGCAGCAGCTTCTCGGGTCGCCTTCTCTGCCTCCCGTTGGGCGCGTTCGGCGCGCTCCTTCTGCTCGGCCCTCGAGCGCGTCTTGCGCGGTTCTTTCGGCGGCGGCTCGGGCTTCTCAGGCTGCGCTGCCTGCGGCGCCGGCTCGGGCATCCTGGGCGCGCGCGGGCTTCGCGGCAGCGGCTTGGGAGCGGAGGGCGGCGGCGGAACACTGGGAGCTGGAGCCACAGGCTTGCCTCCGCCGAGCAAGCCGCTGAGGATGCTGCCGATGAGGCCGATGAGCCCCGGCCCCACAACGCTGATGATCGCCTCGAGGGGGTTCTTCGGCCCGGGCAGCGGCCCGATGCCGGTAAGGCCGGGCGTCGGCGCCTGGATGATCTCCCCGAATGGCTTGCCCTCTGCGGCCGAGGCGGGCGAAGTGGTGGAGGTGGTCGGGGGCTCCTTCGGCGGCGCACTTGAGGTCTGATATGCGGGAACGACGACCTTCTTGACGAGGGCCTGTCCCTCAATCGAGGCCTGAAGCTCGATGACGAGCGGCTTCCCGTCCCACACCACCGAATGCCCCCACTTGCCGTTGAAGAGCCAGGCCTCGCCCTTGATCTGCTTCGGCGGCTTGCCGTCCTGGTCCTCATAGGTCGCCGAAGGCGAGATGACGTCCCCGGGCTTGGGATTGGGCGGCAGCGCGATGGTGGCCGAGTAGCGGCGCGGCGGGGGTGGCGGCCCGACCGGTCCCGTGAGGCGCAGGGTCTCGAGAAACTGAGCGACCTCCTGCCTGTAGCGGGCGAGGATGCCGGGCGCCCGAGCTTTGACCGCCTCGACCTCCGCGCTCGTACGCCCCGAGAGGCCGATATTGATGTCCCATCCGATCACCGCCCACTTGTGATTCTCGGGGTCCACTTCGACGAAGAGACTCTCCTGGTGCGAGTTGAGCCCGATCTTGTTGATGAACATGGCCGCCCCCTCCTTGCCTACGATGCGGAAGGTGCGGTAGCCCTGGAACGTGGTCTCGGAGAACTCGTAGTCCACCTGCCCCTTCATGTTCGCGGTGAGCGCCGACTTGAAGTCGTCGAACGTGCGCCACGGGCGGTCGAGCAAGGCCACGTCCACGCTCACGCCGCCGTCGTTCTTGCCCCAATTGCCGGCGTAGAACTTCAGTTGCTGCCCGCCGACGGCGAGCGGCGCTTCGCTCTGGCTGGGCAGGGTCCGAGCATCGCGACGGTCGCTGTCGAACGCCTGCCAGCCCGCGGGCAGCGGCCCCCAGGCCACCTTCGTCTCGCCCTCGCCTGCGCCGGCCGTGCACGCGGAGAACGCGGCGGCAAGGGCCATCACGAGATGAAGGAGACCGCAACGCATTCGGTTGCCTTCACAGGGGCAGCATCTGCGCGAGGGCCGTCGCCAGGCCCCAGGCGGCAGAGAACAGGAACGCGAGGAACGTGGGCACGATGGCGCTGGCCATCGGCCCGCCGCCGAGCCTGGCCAGTTCGGCGCCGGCGGCAGCGCCCGAGGTCATGATGCCGGCCATGGCGAACGCCTGCACGGCGCTCCAGCCGAACTGCAACTCGGCTGCGGCCGCGAGGACGGCGAATGGGAACATCATGAGGAAGCCGGCGCCCGTGGCCGCCCGGATGCCGCGGTAGCCGTGCCGCTGCATCACGCGCGGGCAGAAGATGCTGACCAGGACGCGGAGGAAGCCCAGGCCCACAGAACCGAAGACCACGCCCACGCCCGCCCCGACAGCCGGCGCCATCTCATTGGCGTTCAGATGGCGCGCGGTGAGCGCGCCCAGGCCCGCGAACGAGACGAGCCGCACGAGGGGGTAGCCGCGGGGGAGTCCCGCCGGCGAGTCATGTTCCGCCATGGCTCATCAGCCTCCCAGGCTGAGTTCGGCCCAGGCGAAGAGCATCGCAGCCCCGCACAGGGTCGAGAGCACGGCGCTCACGCCGTTCTTGCCGCCGGTCATTTCGCGCAAGGCGGCAAAGAGCGGCCCGAGCGCCCAGAGCAGGCCCGTGACGCCGCAGGCCACGGCCGTGTTCCACTTGAGGCCAAGGTTCAGGCCGAGCCCCACAGCGCCGTAGATGAGCGCCGGGCTGTAGCCCAGGCCGAAGGCCCGCACGGCCCATCCCGCCGTGCGCTGGCCGCCGAACGGCAGCGAGAAGGCCCAGGCCAGAAACGCAAGAACGGCCACGCCCAGAATGCCCATCGCCGCGCCCTTGCCCGCGAGCGCCGCCACGTCGCCCGACGCCATCTTCCCAACTCGTTCGAGGTCGAGGGCAGTCTGGAGGAAGAAGAGGGTGAAGGCAAGACCCGAGACCAGCAGCGCCCAGGGCGCGGCAATCGAGCCGGCGTGCCGCTCGAGCACGCGGCCCGGATTGATCATCATGGCCAGCATGGCCCGCAACGCGCCCACTCGCCGCGGGGCTTCGCCGGCATTCGGCTGCGCGCCGTTGGTCATGGCGTCATCTTCTCCTCGGGCTTCCCGGATGCGCCCTTCCCCACCGCCTCGAACTGGGAGTGGAGATTCTCGAAGCGCTTCTTGGCAGCCTCGAACTCGCGGAGGGCCTCTTTGCGCTGCGCGGCATCGTCCTCTGATGCGGCTTTGTAGCGGTCGAGCGCGCGCTTCATGGCGTCACGCTCGACCGACATGGCCTCGATCAGCCGGCCCTGCTCGGCCACCTGCTCGATCGTGACCGGCGGACCTCCGGCATCGGGGGCCTCCACCCGAGGCATCTGCGGGCTCTCCGCCCACAGGCCCGCGGCGGTGGCGCCGATGGCGATCGCGATCACAGCAAGCGTCGTGGCCACCCAGGTGCGCCGTGCGATGGCCTCAGGCTCGACGGACTTCTCGCCCCGGCCAAGCCGCGCCACCTCGTCCGACAGCGCGACGCCTCCGTTCTGGAGGCCGGCGATCACGTGCTTCACGCCGCGCAGCGCCGTGAGCACGAGCTGGAACGACCGCCCATCCCGCGCCTTCACGCGCAACACGGAGTCGGTGCGGCTGGCGACGAGCAGCGTGGGACCTGCCGCCCGCCAGTTGATCAAGCTCACGATGAACCCCGCCCTCACCAGCGCCCTGGGAGGCTCATACGCGGCCAACTCCACCGCCGCGATCTCGCCATACGGAAATGCCTGCACTCCCGTGAGGGTGACGTACTCCAGCCGGTCCTCCAGCACCCGCACCTGGCAAGCCGTGTAGCGCGCGGCCACGGCAAAGATGGCCAGCCCGAAGACGCACAAGGCCCAGAAGACGAGCGTGAGGATGATCCACCCGCCCTCCGCATCCAGCAAGTCCCCGCGCGGGGAGATCTGCGGCACGATGATCAGCGGCATCACGAAGAAGACGCCGGTGAGCATCACGCCGATGAGGTCGGGCAGCACCGAGGCCCGCACGCGCGAGTAATAGGCCGTGTTGGCCCGCACGCGCGGCCACGGCAGCAGCACATAGAGCAGCAGCGCGGCGGCGAACACCCACACGGCATAGCGGCGCAACGGGTACGCCAGCCACCGGGGCGCGCCCATCGTCGTGAACAGCCGGCTGAAGGTCACCCCCAGATATCCGCTCACGCCCACGGCCACGTAGGTGAACGGGTGATCGTCGCTGAGCTTGCCCGCGAGATCGCGCACGGGCGCTTCGTCGGGGCGGAAGAAGAAGCTGGTCGCGCGGCCCCCGAGGTTCGCGCGACGCAGCCACGCGGCATCCAGCTCCCTGCCGGCCGCCAGGCGTCGGGCGACACGCAGCAGTTCCTCCCACTCGGCGCCCTCCACCGCCACCAGGCGGTCCCGCGTCTCCTCCACGATGAACTCCGCGAGCGGCAGCCTCGACGCCTCGGCGAACTTCGGCTTGCGCGCCTGCTCGGCGGCAAAGTCAACGGCCCGCACCCTCACCAGGGCCGGCGCGGGCGATGCCGCGAACCACAGGGCGCACACCAGCCCCGCCACCAGGATGGTCCGACGCAGGAGTTCCATAGAGTGCATCTCGCTTCCCGGCGCGTCCGGCGCCCGCCCACTGGACGCGCCATGTCGCCCTCCCGCCGAGCTCACGCGCCCCGCGCCTTGGCGGTCGCGGGGTCATCAGATGATACACGCCTGCCGGCCCGCGGTCAAGCCCGTGACGCGCGACGCGCCCCTCAGTTCGGGAGTGTGCAACACTTCAGCCGCACCCAGCGCCGCCGTCTCCCACGCGTCTCCTCTGCGCGCCCTGCGGGCACGGCCCTTCGAACGCCCGGCGAAGCCGGATGGCCGCCAATCGTCGGTTCTCGCCCTTCCGCTCATACCTGCTCACCGCCGGAACAGAGCCGGTATGGCAGGAACCGCGAGAATACCCCCTTTCTCGCCCTTCCACCCATACTTGCTCACTCTCTCCCACTAGGAGCCTGTCCAAGAATCCCCGTGGGCTGCGTTGCCGGCGCCAGCGGGGCGGATGCAAGGCGCGGCTCCGCAGGCGATGCTACGGAGCGCATCGCTGAGGAGACGCAACGCGGCAGACGCTCCGCTGCCGCCGCAACCCGAAGGGACGCCGCGACTTCTGGCCGCAGGCGTTGTCGCACGTCGTCAGCGATACTCTCCGTTGCATCGCCTCCTCCGTGCTCCTAGCCTGCGGCCAGAATCGCGGGCGTCGCAGTCCCACGCGGATTCGTGGACAGGCTCCTAGCCGCGGCCTTGGGCACGGCGCCGCGGTGGACACGGGATGGCATGGGATTCGCAGGCCAATGGTGTCTTGGCCGAGGCGAGGAGCCACGCGCCTTGCTCGTGCTTCACCGCCGTTGCCCGGATCCAGTCTCGTGACGGTATCTCCGCAGACCCGGCTACCTCTCCAATTGTCAGGCAGACGACAGGTGGACTGGACAGCATTCCTCACCTCCTCATCGACACCCGGAAGACGGGAACTGGGCTCGCCAGCTGGCTGACCAGTGATTCGCCTTTCGATATCGAGTCAGACGAATTGCCGCAGGTTCCGGCGCAAGCGTGGCGAGTGAGAATCTGGAGGATCAAGGGCGCCGAGGCGGGGTTCGCAACACCCGGCGGAATCGAGGCCGCTGGGTCGTGATGCGAGCGTGGAGGAACGGATGGACACGATAGACTACCTGTCCTACTCGGTTGCCCCATCCTTCGAGGAAGGCAGCCAGATTGCGGTGGCTCGGGATCCCCTCCGCCAAGAGTACCGAGTCTGCGTGAAGGAAGGAGGGACCGAAAAGGAATTCGTGGCCAGCCCGGAGCAGGCGGCGGACCTCGTCCGGTTCCCATGAGCTCCGCGTGCCGCCACATGCAAAGGGGATCTGGGGTCTCGATGGCACCACCTACACCCTGGTGATAGGCCGATCGGGTGCAACCGCGACCCCAAGGGGTGTGGGCCATTTCTGTAGGTAGCTTCTGCGGCGGATTCTCGTAGCGACAAGCGTCCCGCTTGTCGAACGGATGAAGAGCGCCGCAAGCGGGACGCTCGCGGCGACCTCTGCCGCGGGCCTTCCCCTGTTCCGGGGATTCTCGCATCGGAAACCACCTACGACTCCGGCCCGCACCCCCTTGGGTTGACTTCCTGGCGCAGCCGCGTATACTCTCACATGAGAATAACGAGCACGCCAGGAGAGGAGCAATGCCCAACAGCTACACGGCAGTGGTCAAGGAACAGGACGGCTGGTGGATCGGGTGGATCGAGGAGATCCCGGGCGTGAACTGCCAGGAGCGGACGCGCGAGCAGCTTCTCGACACGCTCCGCGTCACCCTCAGGGAAGCCATTGAGTTCAATCGCCAGGGCGCGATTCAGGCCGCGGAACCGGGATTCGTCGAGGAGAAGGTGACGGTGTGAAGCGCACCAGGTTCCTTCGCTACCTTCGCGAACAGGGTTGCGAATTCGAGCGCGAAGGCGCCAGGCACTCCTGGTGGCAGAACCCAAGTCTCAACAGGCGCCCGGCCGTGCCACGACACAGCGGGATAGTGGACCAGCTCGCGCGCAAGATCTGCAAGGACCTGGGCGTCCCGCCGATCAGCCGGGGCAAGTAGTGTTCTCGGCCGGCGGGAACGTTCCTGCGCAGAAGGGGGAAAGCGATGAAGAACACGGTTTCGCGTCGTGCGTTCCTGGGCAGGTCCGCTGTCGCTGCGATGGGGATCGGCCTGGCCGCCCATGCCGTCGGGGCCGAGGGGCAGCCGCCGGCCAGCGACACGATCTCGATGGGCTTCATCGGCGTCGGCTCGATGGGCAGCGGCGACTTGAATGCCTTTGCTGCCCACAAGGACGTGCGCGTGTCGGCCATCTGCGACGTGAACGCGCCCCGCCGCGAGGCGACGGTGAAGCGCTTCGAGGCCACGGCCAAAGGCTATCACGATTTCCGAAAGCTCCTCGACGAGAAGTCCATTGACGCCGTCTGCATCGCCACGCCGCCCCACTGGCACGCGATCATGGCCGTCGCCGCGGCCAAGGCGGGCAAGGACTTCTACGTCGAGAAGCCGATGACACTGTACGTGGCCGAGAGCCAGGCCATCGTGAAGGCGGCGAAGGAGAACAGCCGCGTCACCCAGGTGGGCACGCAGATCCACGCGGGGGGCAACTACCGCCGCGTGGTCGAGATCGTCCGCGCCGGCGTGCTGGGGCCGGTGAACCTCGTCCGCACGTTCAACGTGATGAACCAGACTCGCGCGGGCGTGGGCAAGGCGCCGGCCAACGCGCCCGTGCCGCCGGGGCTCGACTGGGACATGTTCCTGGGGCCGCTCCCGATGCGGCCGTTCAACCCGATCATCGTGCGCGACGCTTACTTCCATTGTTCGTTCATGGACATCAGCGGCGGCTGGCTGCCGGGCATGGCGCCGCACATCATTGACCTGCCCGTCTGGGCGCTCGACCTGCCGCTGCCCAGCCAGGTGAGCTGCGCGGGCGGGCGCTTCATCCTGGACGACGACGGCGACGCGCCCGAGGTCCAGGAGTGTCTCTTCCGCTACCCCAACCTCGTGATGACCTGGATGCACAATCTGGCGAACAGCTATGGCTTCGACTTCAACGGCGCGGGCGGCATGGCGCGGCGCCTGGGCATCTACTTCCACGGCGAGAAGGCCACGCTCTACGCCGACTACGGCATGCACAAGATCGTGCCCGAGGCCGACCCCAAGGCGGCGCTGGAGCTGCCCGGCCCGTCGCTGGCGCCCTCGCCGGGCCACCACCGCGAACTGCTCGACGCCATCAAGACCCGCCAGCAGCCGTTGTGCAACGTGGCCTACCACCACCGCGTCAACGTGCCCCTGTGCCTCGCCAACCTCTCCTACAAGCTCGGCCGCTCCGTGCAGTTCGACCCCGTGAAGGAGACCATCCTGGGCGACGACGAGGCGGCCCGCGCCGCGATGCCGGCCTATCGCGAGCCGTGGAGCCTCTGATTGCGGAGCGCGGATTTCGGACTGAATGGTAGGGCGCGCATCCTGGCACGCGCAATCGGCCTTTCGGAGAACAAACCAACCTCCCGCGGGTGTCAAACCCGCGGGACGTTCATCTGTGCAATGAGAGGAAGTCACGTGGCGAAGGCATGGGCAGATGCGTTGCGCGCGCCGAGCATCAATGTGCTCTCGGCCGAGGAGCGGGACAAGGCCATTGGCATGCTCGGCGAGGATTGCCGGGCGCGCCTGCGGGCGGCCAATCGCCGCGACGCCGCCGCATGGGCCAAGGTGCGGTCGCGGGCCGACTGGGAGCGCTTCCGCGACGAGCGGGTCAAGGCGCTTCGGGAGTCGCTCGGCCAGTTCCCGCCTATCCCGAAAACGCTCGATGTCGAGACCATTGGGACGCTTGAGGGCGAGGGCTTCCGCATCGAGAAGCTGGTCTTCGAGAGCCGGCCAGGACTGGTCGTGACCGCCAACCTCTACGTGCCGAACCCGGCGCGCGCGAAGATGCCCGCCTTCCTCCTCGTCCACAGCCACCACAACCCGAAGGAGCAGAGCGAGCTTCAAGATATGGGGGTGCTCTGGTCGCGCCTGGGCTGCCTGGTGCTCGTGCCCGACCAGATCAGCCACGGCGAACGCCGCCAGCAGCCCTTCGCGGGACGCGAGGACTACCGCCACCGCATGGTCCTCGGCATGCAGCTCCACCTCGTGGGCGAGAGCCTGATGGGCTGGATGGCCTGGGACCTGCTGCGCTGCGTGGACCTGCTCCTGGCTCGCCCGGGCATTGACCGCGAGAGGGTCATCGTCATCGGCTCGGTGGCCGGCGGGGGCGACCCCGCGGCGGTCGCGGCCGCGCTCGACCCGCGCATCGCGTGCGCCATCCCCTTCAACTTCGGCGGGCCGCAGCCCGAGACGATCTACCCCCTGCCCGAGAACGCCGAAGAGGCGTTCAACTTCGCCGGCAGCGGCAGCTTCGAATCCACCAGGAACCTGCGCCGGAGCGCCCGCGACGGCTTCCTGCCCTACGTGATCGTCGGCGCGGCCGCTCCCAGGCCGCTCCTCTACGCCCACGAGTTCGCCTGGGACGCCGAGCGCGACCCCGTGTGGAAGCGCTTCGGACGCATCTGGGGCTTCTACGATGCTGCGGACAGGCTGGCCGCCGTCCACGGCTGGGGCCGCGTGACCATCAGGCCGCCGGACGCCAGCCACTGCAACAACGTGGGCGCGCCCCACCGCAAGGGCATCTACCCGCACCTGGAGCGCTGGTTCGGCATCCCCGCGCCCAAGGAGGAGCCGCAGGACCGGCGGCCCGCCGAGGAACTGCGCTGCCTCACCGACGCCGTGGCCGCGAGGCGTCAGCCGAAGCTGGTCCACTATCTGGCCAAGGCGTTGAGCCTCGAGCGGGCCGGCAAGGCCCGCGCCGCCCTCGCCCCGCTCGCGCCCGCCCAACGCCGCGCCAAGCTGCGGGCCGACTGGGCGCGCCTGCTCGGCGACATCGAGCCGAGAGGCATCCCCAAAGCCGAGGTCCGCGGCAGGGATGGCCTGGCCGAGCGCCTCCTGCTCACCCTCGACGACGGCTTCGTCGTGCCGGCGCTGCTCCTCGCGCCGCCGGCGGAACACGGGGCAGGGACGCCCCGCCCACAGTCCGAACGGCTGCCTCTCGTGGTCGCCGTAGCGAAGCACGGCAAGGCGGGGTTCCTGAAGCACCGAGCCGACGAGATCGCCGCTCTGCTGGCCCGCGGCGTCGCCGTGTGTCTGCCCGACGTGCGCTCGACGGGCGAGACCGACGCCAACGGCGAACCCGGCCGCCACCGCAAGACCGTTGGCCCCTCCTCCACTTACATGATGCTGGGCGAGACGCTCACCGGCCTGCGCTTGCGCGACCTGCGGGGCGTCCTCCGCTACCTGCGCACCCGTCCCGAGCTGGACGCCACACGCCTCGCCCTCTGGGGCGATTCGTTCGCGGAGCCCAACGTGCCGCCCTTCGCCGACAAGCCGCTGGAGAGCAGCGACTGCCCCCGCGAGTGCGAGCCGCTCGGCGGCTTGCTGGCGCTTCTCGCCGCGCTGTTCGAGGACGACGCCAAGGCCGTGCTCGTGCGCCGCGGGCTGGCGAGTTTCGAGTCGCTGCTGTGTTCCCCCTTCGTCTACGTACCCCACGACATCATCGTGCCCGGCGCCCTGACGGTGGGCGATCTGGCCGACGTGGCGGCGGCCCTGGCCCCGCTGCCCCTGCGCTTCGAGGGCCTGGTGGACGGACGGAACTGCGCCGTCTCCGAGCCCGAGCTCCGCCGCTGGTTCGAGCCGGCCCGGCAGGCCTACGCGGGCGAAGAGGAGCGGCTCATGCTCAAGCCCGATCTGGCCGCCGATGGCAGTTCCTGGCTCGCCGCGGCGCTGGGGTGAAGTGGCCGGCCCTTCGCCCATGTCATTCCGCGCCTGCCGAGGAGCCTATCAGGGGCTTGTCACCGCAACAGGGGCCATCTGCCGGATCACCGCAGCAAGCCTCCGAAGGGCCGTTCGACAGGCGCACAATGACAAGGCGCGGGCAGCACTTGATTCCCCGACACCATTCTCCCATGATTGCGGCGTGCGTTGCTTCGTGAATCCGTCCCACTGTGAAGGAGGCCGGCCATGAGGCGTCGGCTGATGATGGTGGCGGCTGCTGTGGCACTTGGCGTCGCTGCTCGCGCCGCCGAAGACCCCTATCTCGCCTACATCAGGTCGGCCCCCGAGTTCAAGCCGGTCCGCCGCGACCCCAAGATGCTCCTCGGCCGCTGGAACACGTGGGTCTACATGCCCTGGCGCTACCAGTGGCACATCGGCACGGGCGACGCCGGCGGCCAGTTCTGCAAGGACTACGGCTTCAACGGCGGCTTCACCGACCACGGCGACACCCGCGTGCTGCCCTGGCTCGAGAAGTGGGGCCTGCTGTTCTACAACGACCACACGGCGGCCAAGGGCTACCTCTACCTCAACCGCGCCGACTGGAAGCGCATCCAGACCGACGGCCGGGCGCTGCGGTTCGGTGCCAACGGCCCGCGGCCGCTCGACGCCGCCATGCTCGAGAAGCTCAAGGGCATCGTCACCGAGCGCGTCAACGGCCTGAAAAAGAGCCCCGTGCGCGCGGCTTACGCTCTCGACGACGAAATCTCCTGGGGCTCGTTCGTGAAACCCATCCCCTGGCGCATCCATGACGACGACGCCGACTACGAGAAGTGGCTCGTCGCCTACACGGGCGACCCGACCGCGAAGGCGCAGTACCTCACGCCCGAGTTCACCCGCGCCCAGCTCGGCAAGCCGTTAGGCCAGCTCGACTTCTCGCCCTTCCTCGACCGCATGACCTACAACGACAGCTACTGGGCCGTGTTCCTGCGCCAACTCGTCGAGACGTCCAACGCCGCGGACCCCGAGACCCCGTGCGGCTTCGTGGGCGGCCAGTCGCCCAACCTTTTCGGCGGCTACGACTACGCCAAGCTGATGAAGAACATCCAGTTCCTCGAATCCTACAACATCGGCTCGTCCACGGCCATCATCCGCTCGTTCAACCCCCAGAACGCCATGCCCATCGTGACGACGCACTTCCACAACGACGGCCGCGGCACGGCCAACGACATCTGGCAGACCTGGTACTACCTGGCCCACGGCAACCGCGGGATGATCGGCTGGGTGGAGGGCTGGTTCGAGCAGGACGGCACGCCGCGTCCCTGGCTCAAGGAGTACGCCCCCACGAACAAAGAGGTCGGCGGCGTCCAGGGCAGGAAGCTCGTGGGCGCACGATGGCTTCACGACGGCGTGGCCGTCTACTACTCGCACCCCTCGATCCAGGTGTCGTGGTGCCTCGACAGCGAGGCGCACGGCAAGACCTGGGTCAACCGCAACAACGACCACCGCCTCGGCACCAGCCACCTCGTGCGCAAGGCCTGGGAGTACCTGCTCACCGACAGCGGCCTCCAGTTCAACTTCGTCCCCTATGACGAGGTCGTTGTCGGCGGGGTGCCGAAGGAGTACAGGGTCCTCATCCTCCCCGCCTGCTATGCCTTGAGCGACATCGAGGCCGTGCGAATCCGGGAGTTCGTCGAGGCCGGCGGCACCTTGATCGCCGACTTCGCCCCCGGCCTCTTCGACCACCGTGGCAAGGGGCGCGCCAAGGGCGCGCTCGACGACCTCTTCGGCGTCAAGCACGACGGCACGGAGACCAAGCGCGACTTCTTCGGCGGCGACGGCAAGCTCTGGGTCGAGACCAACCAGGATGCCGCCTTCGGCTACAAGAAGTATCGCGAGCTCTTCGCCACTGTGCCGTGCAAGCTGGCCGACGAGTTCGCCATCGCCGAACCGAAGCTCAAGACCCACATCATCAGGAAGATTGGCAAGGGCACGGCGGTCCTCGTCAACCTCTCGCCCCAGCGTTACCTTCAGTACCGTGAGGAGGGCTCGGCGAGCGAGCAGCACCGCAACGTCTTCGTCCAGTACGCCCTCAGCGGCGGCGCCAAGCCGTGGGTGCGCGTGGCCGGCCCCGACGGCGCAAGGCCGCGGAACTGCGAAGCCACCTATTGGAGCAAGGGGGGGCGGACCTACGTCTTCGTCCTCCAGAACGCCGAGGTCACAGGCAGCGACGTCGGGGGTGGCGGCGTCGAGGGTCTCGCCGCCAAGAAGCACCCCATCACCGTCGCCTTCCCCTCCCCTGTCAAGGACGCAATAGACGAGCGCACGGGCAAGAAGCTCGGGGACGGCGCATCGTTCACCCTCGACTTCAACCCCGTGGAAGCCGCCTTCTTCAGCTTCGAGGGCGGGGGGCGCAAGGAGTAGCCGCATGGCCGATCAACGGGAGGTACTCGATCTCCGCCGGTACGGGTACGACGTTGCGGTACCCATTGAGGGAACCATCGTTGAGCAATACGGTAAAGAACCATCCCCGCTGATCCTTCTGTTTGACGAGGACCACAACTTCTTCGACGGCATACGCCAAAGCCTATGCACAGCCTGCGCGCTGATAGACCTGGGTGTGGTAGACATCGTTGGCGTCGAAGGCTACAGCGGCGACGCCCGCGATTGGTTCCCGAAGAGGTGCGGGATTTCGGCAGCAGATTTGCGGGCGCAGCTGGACGCAACGGGCAGTACAGACAGTGACATCATCGCATGGGGTGTGCGGTGCGGCTTCGCCCAAGTGTTGGCAGTACTCAGGCCCGAAACCCTCATTGTCGGGCTTGAGGACCCCACCGCCTACCAGGAGGCCATTGAGCGGAAGCGAGAGTCTGAAAGACCGGAAAGCACCAGGCGTGAGACTGATAGGCTAATCGAGGAAGCAATCGCCGAGGTAGCCGAGGAACCTGGTTCGGGAGGCGGGGGCACCGACCTTGGCTCGTGGATGGAATTGCTGAAGAGGCGCATCGCGGAGAAAGCTTGCAGTCAAGTCACGGATTTTGCCCGGAATCAACTCGATGGCCCGAGGTCCAGCCACTTTGTAAGCAACCTACGACTCTACCGAAAAAAGCACGGCTGCGGCAAGGCATCGATCATCAACGCTGGCGCGGCGCACCACGACACACTATCTGGCATCCTCCGTCAGGAACAAGGATGGTCGTTGGTCCGGATCCGGCCAGCGGGCTTTCCAACTCTTCCTGGCCCGGCGCGGCCGCCAAGAGAGATGACTGGATGAGCACCTATTTCGCCCTTACAGGGCTTGGCGGGTCTGCGGGTCTGTCGCTTCGTTACCCAGGGCGTTGCCCTGGGCTTTACCATCTCGCTCCTTCGGAGCTTCAGAAAGGCAGTGGCCATGCGGAGGAACTGCCTAAGGGGATACCCCATGATCGGCCTCGCCACGGCCTGACAACAGAGGAACGCGGTGTACTCAGGCGGTCGCCCGTGCCGGCCCGTGCCCGCCCGTGGTGGGCCTCTGAAGCCCCGCAGGGGCGGAATGGGATAGCCCAGGGCAACGCCCTGGGAAACGAGTGACCCCACCCATGAAGCCCTGGAAGGGCGGAATGGTCTGAAGCCCCGCAGGGGCGGAATGGGATAGCCCAGGGCGAAGCCCTGGGGACGCGATGGCCCACAACCTATGAAGCCCTGTAAGGGCGAAATGGACGGAGGGCAGGAATGGCCCAGTCCCTGGCAAATGTGCTCGTCCACCTGATCTTCAGCACGAAGAACCGGCGCCCGCTCATCCGCCCCGAGATCGAGCACGAGTTGCACGCCTACCTGGCCGCTGTGTGCCGCGAGATGGGCTGCCCGGCCCTCGATGTTGGCGGCACGGAGGACCACGTTCACATCCTCTTCTCGCTCTCGCGGACGGTCACGCTGAGCAAGCTCGACGAGGAGGTGAAAAAACGCTCATCGAAATGGATCAAGACCAAAGGCGAGGCCTTCGCCGACTTTGCTTGGCAGGCGGGTTACGGGGCCTTCTCGATTGGGCAATCGGGGGTCGCGGGCGTCAAAGAGTACATCGCCAGGCAGAAGGAACATCACCGCAAGGTGTCGTTCCAAGACGAGTTGCGGGCCCTCCTCCGCAAGTACCAGGTGGCATTCGATGAACGGTACCTCTGGGAATAGAGGCCTATTCCGCCCTTTCAGGGCTTGGCGATGGGTGTCGGATCTCTTCCCAGGGCGTTGCCCTGGGCTTCACCATTTCGCTCCTTTGGAGCTTCAGAGAGGAAAGAAAGTCCCGTATCCAGCGAAGCCCTGCAAGGGCGCAATGGGATAGCCCAGGGCAACGCCCTGGGACACGGACGGCCCCAACCCGTGAAGCTCTGCAAGGGCGAAATAACACAAGAGATCAGGAGAGCAGAATGCGCAGGCGTCGTTGGATCATGTGCGTTGTGGTGTTGAGCGTGGCACCGGTGGCAGCCGCAGGCAGCGGCCTGGAGGATCTGAAGACGGCCTTCGAGGCGCGGGAGTTCGCGGCCTCCGATGGCGGCAACCTGCTCTATCGCCTCCTGCGGCCGAAGGGCTACGACCCCAATAAGGCGTATCCCCTCGTGCTCTTCCTCCACGGGGCGGGCGGGCGCGGCGACGACAATTGGGGGCAGATCAAGGACCAGCCCGCGGCCCTCCTCGCCCTGGCAAGCGACGCCATCCAGGACAGGCACCCGTGCCTGGTCGTCGCCCCCCAGTGCCCGCCCGGCAAGCAGTGGGTGAACACGCCCTGGGGCAAAGGGTCCTACTCGCAGGAGAAGGTGCCGGTCTCGGCCGAGCTGAGGCGCGTGCTGGAACTCCTCGCCCAGCTTCGCACTGAGTTCCAGGTGGACGCCCGCCGCGTGTACGTCACGGGCATCTCGATGGGCGGCTACGGGACGTGGGACATCCTGGCGCGGGAGCCGAAGCTGTTTGCGGCGGGCATCGCGGTGTGCGGCGCGGGCGACCCGTCGCGGGCGACGAGCATCGCGAGGATCCCCGTCTGGGCGTTCCACGGCGACCAGGACGGCGTGGTGCCGGTGAGCGGCTCGCGCGAGATGGTGGAGGCGCTCAAGAAGGCGGGCGCCAGCCCGAAGTACAGCGAGTTCCCCGGCGTGGGCCACGGCTCGTGGGGGCCGGCCTATGCGACCAAGGACCTGTGGGAGTGGCTCTTCGAGCAGAAGCGGGCCGATTGAGCGCGCCGGTTCCTAACCCCGCCGAGATGCGGCCGCGGAGCGGCCAAGAGACCCGTCCCCACGCAGAGCGTAGGGACGAGGAGTGAGGACCGGCCAAGGGGCGCGTCCCCACGCAGAGCGCCGGGACGAGGAATGATCACAACCCTTCTCGCCCCTACGCTCCGCGTGGGGGCGAGTATCCGGACGCTCCCGCGTCCAACCCCGGCCTCCCGCGGGAGGTTACGGACTCTGGTTTCCAAGACAAGGGGTCGAGTGGGGAACCAGGCGCGAGGATTGGGAGGCCGTGGCCGCGCCGCGAATCGGGCTTGACAGGGCGGTAATAAAATGTAATAATATGCGGCGGCGGAGGAGAGTCCCGCAGCGAGTGCGGCCATGACAGCGAAGCGGCAGGGGCAGGAGATCATCACCTTCAAGAGCGACCCCGCGCTCGTGGCGGCCATGAGGGGCATCCCCAATCGCTCGGAGTTCATCCGAGCGGCGATCCTGGCCGCGCTCGACGGCGCGTGCCCCCTGTGCAAGGGCACGGGCATCCTGACGCCCGAGCAGCGACGGCACTGGGACGCCTTCGCCGCCGACCACGCGGTGAAGGAGTGCGACGAGTGCCACGCGCTGCACATGGTCTGCACGAACCGGCCGCGGCCCGCTCGCCGCGCGCATCCGCACTCCTGAACGCCTTTTGCGAGGCACATGATGAGCGAGAAGCACGACCACGGCGAAACCGGAGCCTCGAGCCTGCTGGCGATCGAGCTGCGGCACCACATGCCGTTCACGGCCCTCGGGGCGGCGAGCGGCATCGCCATCATGCTGGCGTTTGTCCTGCTCGAGGTGCCGCGCGGCCCGTCGGAGGTTCTCTTCGAGATCCTGCACCCGGCGCACGTGCTGCTGAGCGCGATCGTCACCACCGCGCTCTACCGCCGCTACCGCCGCAGCCTGCCGGCGGCCGTGCTGGTCGGGTTCGTCGGCGCCGTGGGCGTGGGCACGCTCAGCGACATCGTGTTCCCCTACCTGGGCGGGCTGGTCGTGGGCGCGCACATGGGCCACATTCATCTGGCGTTCCTCGAGGAGTGGTGGCTGGTGAACCCCGCCGCACTCGCGGGCGTGGCCATCGGCGCCTGGCGGAAGAAGACCCGGCTGCCCCACTCGGGCCACGTGTTCGTGAGCACCTGGGCGTCACTGTTCTACCTGACGTCGTACGGCGACGCCAACTGGCTGCCGCTGCTGCCGGTGATCTTCGTGCTGCTGTTCGTGGCCGTGTGGACGCCGTGCTGCTTCGGCGACATCGTGTTCCCCCTGCTCATCGCAGGCAAGAAGGCGGCGATGGAGCACGAGCACCAGCACTGAGCGGTTTCTCGTTGCCCCGGAGCGGTCATCCTGCTATAATTCGGGACATCGTCGGGGCCGTGGGTCCAGGGGCCGAAGAGGACTGGGTGCGTCATGCCTGAAGCCAAGATTGCCGGCTCGGATACCAGGAGCATCTGCCAGCACTGCCGCGAGAGCGTCCCCGCCGAACACCTCATCCGCGATGGCGGCGTCTACCTCAAGAAGCACTGTGCAAAGTGCGGCGACAGCGAACAGCTCATCAGCGCCGACGCCGAGCGCTGGCTGTGGAAGCGCGAGGTCTACCAGTACGAGCCTAGCATGGGCGCCGGCTGCTCGCTCTACTGCGACTCGTGCGGCCACGACCACAAGCCGCGCCTGCTGTTCATGGACCTCACGAACCGCTGCAACCTGAACTGCCCGATCTGCCTGGCGAACATCCCGGGCATGGGCTTCGAGTTCAGCCCGCCCACCAGCTACTTCGAGCGCATCTTCGCCGAGCTGGGCAAGCGCACCCCGCCGCCCCGCGTGGAGCTCTTCGGCGGCGAGCCGACCATGCGCGACGATCTCTTCGAGCTGATTGCCATCGCCAAGCGGAACAACGTGCCCGTCTCCATCGTCACCAACGCCGTCAAGCTGGCCGACGAGGAGTTCTGCAAGAAGCTGTGCGCGACAGGCGTGGATTTCCTGGTGGCCTTCGACGGCCGCGACCCGGCCACTTATCGCCGCATGCGCGGCACCGAGGTGATCCTCGAGAAGAAGCTCCGGGCCATCGAGAACATCGAGAAGCACAGCAAGCGCAAGCACACGCTGGTATGCACGCTGGCCCGCGACCTCAACGACAAGGGGATGCGCGACCACTTCGCCTTCGCCCACGAGCACCGCAAGCTCTTCCGCCGCCTGTTCTTCATCCCCCTCACCGAGATGTGGGAAGATGGGCGCTACGAGACCCGTGTGATGACCACGCCCGAAGACGTGGAGCACATCCTCGAGGAGGCGTTCCCCGGCGAGAACCTCGAGTTCTTCCCCGCCGGGCTGCTCGGCTACGTGCTGCCGGCCCTGCGGCTGTTCGGCACCGAGCGCATCCGCTTCGCCGGCGTGCACCCCAACTGCGAGTCGGCGGCGTTCGTCTTCTCCGACGGCGAGAAGTACGTGCCGCTCACCCACTTCCTCAAGCGGCCGCTGCACGACCTGCTGCCCGAGCTGGTCACGCGGGCCAAGCGGGTGAACCCGACGCTCGAGCGCCTGGCCCGCGGCGGCTGGTTCGCGCGCCTGCGCGGGCGGCTGCTCGTGCTGCGCACCTACGGCGGCCTGCTGCTGGGCGCGGCGAACTTCAAGAAGATCATGAAAGGCAGCCGCTTCTTCGGCCTCTTGAAGATCCTGGGCGGTCTGGCGATCGGCCGGCGCTTCTCCGAACAGCTCCGCAAGCACACGCACATCCAGGACGGCGTGCCCATCGTGATCCTGCCCTTCGAGGAGTGGCACTCGCTGGAGTCGGGGCGGATGAAGCGCTGCTCGTCGGCGTTCGTCTACCTCGACCCCGAGACCGACCAGGTGGCGTTCACGCCCTTCTGCATGTGGTGCCTGCACCGCCGCGAGATGTTCGCCAGGATCGCCCAGCGCTACGGCTCGGCGCCCTGGGCGAAGGCCCTGGCCGCGGCGCCCGCCGAGGCCGCCGCAAAGTAGGCGCTCGCCTCCCACGAGAGACCCCCGCAACCGCCGGAGAACCTCCCGCGGGTTCCCAACCCCTGGGAGGTCGGTGAGCGGTTGGCCGCTTCGGGAGGTTTGCCGCTTGACTCCCCTGCCCCATCTGGCACAATGGCGGCCAGAAAGGGCAACCGGCCATGCCTGAGGGCCGCGGCAACCTGCACGTCGAGGGCGTGACCAAGAGCTTCGACGGCACGCCCGTGCTGCGCGAGGTAAGCCTCGCGGTCGCCGGCGGCGAGTTCGTCACCCTGGTCGGCCCGTCGGGCTGCGGCAAGACGACGCTCATCCGAATCATCGCGGGCCTCGAGCTGGCCGACGCCGGCTCCGTGATCCTGAGCGGCCACGACATCACGCGCCTGCCCGCCCACCGCCGCTCGGTGAACACGGTGTTCCAGGACTACGCGCTCTTCCCCCACCTGAGCGTGTTCGAGAACGTGGCCTTCGGGCTGCGCAGCCGCAAGGTGCCGCAGGCCGAGGTGGCCCGCCGCGTGGGGGCGGCGCTCGACCTGTTGCGCCTGGGCGACTTCGCCCGCCGCCACCCGCACCAGCTCTCGGGCGGGCAGAAGCAGCGGGTGGCCCTCGCGAGGGCGCTGGTGAACGAGCCCGAGGTGCTGCTGCTCGACGAGCCGATGTCGGCCCTCGACGCCAAGCTGCGGGGCGAGGTGCGGCTCGAACTCCGCCGCCTCCAGCGCCAGCTCGGCAGGGCGTTTCTGCTCGTGACCCACGACCAGGACGAGGCGATGACCGTCTCGGACCGCCTTTTCGTGATGCGCGAGGGGCAGATCGAGCAGAGCGGCCCGCCTGCCGCGGTCTATGAGCGCCCCCGCACCCGCTTTGTCGCCGAATTCCTCGGCTCGGCGAATCTGATCCCGGGCACGGCGTCGGGCGGGAGCGTTGAGACGCGGCTCGGCGCCCTGACCCCGCGCTGCCGGCCGCTCTGGGAGGAGGGCACGCTGGCCATCCGGCCCGAACGGGTGCGACTCTGCAAGGAGCGTCCCGCCGCCAACGCCGTCCGCGCCCGGGTGCGGGAGGTGATCTACTGCGGCGACCACGTGGACCTCTTCATGGAGCCCGGACCGCTGCGCGTGCGGGCAGAGCCGGCCGCCGCCCTCCGCATCGGCGACGACACGTGGCTCGAGCTGCCGGCGGACCACCTGGAGGCGCTCGATGGCTGAGCTTCGGCGTGCAAATGTGCGCGCGCTGCCGCTGATCGTGTGGTACGGGCGCCTCGTGACGCGCCGCCGGCTCTGGGGCGAGGGCGCGCTGCTCGGCCTCGGCGCCGTGGTCTGGCTGCTGGTGCTTCTCGTGCTGCCGATGATCGCCCTGGTCGCCCTCGCCTTCGCCCAGCGCGGGCCGTACGGCGAAATCACCTGGGACTTCACAACAGAGAACTTCCGCCGCCTGCTCGGCTACGGGGCGTTCGGCTGGTCGGCCGACTATGTGCGCATCCTGGGCCGGAGCCTGTGGGTCGCCTTCGTGACGACCGTGCTGTGCGTGGCCCTGTCGTATCCGCTGGCCTTCTTCATCGCCGGGCGGTCGCGGGTGACCCGCTACGTGCTGCTCGGCCTCGCCATCGTGCCGTTCTGCACCAACCTGGTGATCCGCACGTACGGCTGGATGATGATCTTCCGCTTCGTGCCGGCGGAGGCGGGGTTGTATCCCGGGCCGTTCGCCGTGTTCGTGGGCATGGTCTCGAGCGAGCTGCCGTTCGCGCTGCTGCCGCTCTACGCGGTGGTCGAGCGGCTCGACTGGTCGCTGGTCGAGGCGGCGCGCGACCTGTACGCCTCGCGCCCCCGCGTGTTCCTGCATGCCATCGTGCCGCAGACGCTGCCCGGCCTCGCGGCGGCCACGATCCTCACGTTCATCCCCGCCATCGGGGCGTTCGTGGTGCCCGACCTGTTGGGCGGGGCGAAGTACATGCTCGTCGGCAACCTGATTCAGCAGCAGTTCGGCGCGAGCCGCGACCTGCCGTTCGGCGCGGCCGTGAGCCTCGCGCTGCTCATCCTCACGCTCGTCGGGCTCTTCGTCATTCACAGGCCGGCGCGCCAGGAGGCCGCGCGATGAGAAGCCGCATCCACCCGCTCGTGGGTCTGCTGGCCATCGCCACCTTCGTGCTGCTGTACGCCCCCCTGATGGCCGTGGCCGTCTTCTCGGTGAACGCTTCGCGCGTGGGCACGGTGTGGCGCGGGTTCACGCTGCGGTGGTATGCGCGCCTCCTTGATAACCCGGCCGTGCTCGAGGCCGCGTGGAACAGCCTGGTGCTCGCCGCCGCCTCTACGGCCATCGCCACAGTGCTGGGCACGGCGCTGGCCATGGCCCTGGCGCGATTCCCCTGGCCGAAGGGCGTGCGCCGCCTGCTCGATCTGCTGGTCTATCTGCCCGTGGTGACACCCGACATCCTCTTCGCCGCGGCCCTGGTGGTGGCCTACCAGTTTCTGCGCGCCGTGAGCGGGGCGTTCAATCCCGGCCTCTTGACGATGGTGCTGGGCCATGTGACGTTTCAGATCGCGTTCGTGGCGCTGGTGGTGGGCAGCCGCCTGGCGACGATGGGGCGCACGCTCGACGAGGCGGCGCGCGACCTCTACGCCACGCCATCCGTCGTCTTCCGCCGCGTGACGCTGCCGCTGCTCGCCCCGGGCATTGCGGCGGGGGCCATGCTGGCCTTCACGCTGTCGCTCGACGACTTCGTGATCAGCTTCTTCACGGCGGGGCCGGACTCCACCACCCTGCCGCTCTACATCTACGCCTCGCTCCGCCGCGGCATCACGCCGGAGCTCCACGCCTTGTCAACGCTCATCGTTCTTGCTACAGTGCTGCTCGTCGTGTCGCTGGAGGCTCTGACCCGCTATCGAAAGGATTGACCATGCGCCGCGTCGCCGCGTTGGCCCTGGCCGCCCTCGCCCTCGGCTGCTCGCAGGCCGAGAAGCCGAAGCCGCAGGTCACGGTCTACATGTACTCGGAGTACATTGACCCCGAGCTGCCCCGGGAGTTCGAGGCGCAGACGGGCATCCGCGTGCGCCTGGACGTGTACGAGGCCACCGAGGAGATGATGGCCAAGCTCCAGCAGGCCGGCGGTGCCAGCCAGTACGACGTGGTGGTGGTGAGCGACCACGCGATCCCCGTGCTGACCAAGCTCGGCCTCCTCCAGCCGCTCGAGGCGGCGAAGCTGCCGAACGCGAAGAACGTGAGCCCGCAGTTCGCCAACCCGCCGTACGACCCAGGCAGCAAGTACAGCCTCCCCTATCAGTGGGGCACGATGGGCCTGCTGTATCGCAAGGACAAGGTGCCGCAGGCCGCCGAGCTGTCGTGGTCGCTGCTGCTCGAGCCCGCGAAGCAGCCCGGCCTCTTCGTGCTGATCGACTCGATGCGCGACATGATGGCCGTGGCGCTCAAGATGCACGGGGCCTCGGTGAACTCGCGCAAGCCCGACGAGGTGCGGGCCGCGAGCGACCTCATCCTGGCGGCGAAGAGGAGCACGCGGTGCCTCGGCTTCGAGGGCGGCGTGGGCGGCAAGAACAAGGTGGCCGACGGCACGGCCACGCTCGCCGTGGTCTACAGCGGCGACGCCCTCAAGGCCTGCCAGGAGAACGACCAACTGGCCTATGGCGTGCCCAGGGAGGGCTCGATCATCTGGGTGGACGCCATGACCATTCCCGTGAATGCCCCGAACCCCGACGCCGCGCACCAGTTCATCAACTTCATCCTCGACGCCAAGGTGGGCGCGCGCCTCTCGGAGTTCACCTGCTACGCCACGCCCAACGCGGCCAGCCTGCCCCTCCTCAAGCAGGAGGACCGCGAGAACCCGGCCATCTATCCCCCCGAGGAAACCCTCAAGAAGCTCGAATACCTGGAGGACCTGGGCGACGACAGCAAGCTCTACGACGAGATCTGGACGGCGGTGAAGGCGCGATAGCGCGCACGCCATCCTTGACAAGCCCCCGATCCGGGTCTATGATGCCCATAGAGCATTCGCCTCGCCTGTGGGGAACAGGAGGAAACCGATGAACCCGCTCAAACTCAGCCTTCCCGTCACCGTGCTGCTCCTGGCGTGCTCGGCCTCCGCCGGCGAAGCCGAGCCCAAAGACAAGGAGAAGGGACCCGCGGGCCTGCGCCACGTGGTGATCATCCAGGACCGGGTGCCCGTGCAGTTCGAGCAGGCGCAGATCGGCGAGTTGAGCGAGGGAATGCGCGTGGAGATGCACGAGGCGCGCGGGGAGTGGTGCCGGGTGCGGGCCCTCTTCGGCCAGGCCTGGTTCGAGGGCTGGATCCGCACGGCCATGACCGCGCCCGACTCGCTGGCCGACGTGCCGCTGAAGATCGCCCCTGCTGGC
>Ga0209506_1000281_pt1 | contig 73087 bp, 60 predicted proteins | sample AD_JPNHG2_MetaG_FD_184409 | JGI IMG/M metagenome (GOLD analysis project Ga0209506, IMG submission 184409) | Active sludge microbial communities of municipal wastewater-treating anaerobic digesters from Japan - AD_JPNHG2_MetaG (SPAdes) (version 2) | ecosystem: Engineered > Bioreactor > Anaerobic...
CTTGATCCTGAATATTCTGTTATAGGGCGGGTTGCGCGCAGGATATGGGCAAAGGCAATGAAATATAAGTATGGTGGTAATGAACGTTCACAGATGCTTAAATATCATATACAAACTTCGGGGAGATCGCTTCATTCACAGGAGATTGAATTTAACGATATACGTACCACCCTTCAGGCTTTGTATGCCATTTATGATAATTGTAATTCTTTGCATACCAATTCATATGATGAAGCAATAACCACGCCTACGGAAGAATCGGTGCGCCGGGCATTAGCAATACAGATGATTATTAACCAGGAATATGGACTGGCAAAAAATCAGAACCCACTGCAGGGAGCATTCATCATAGAAGAGTTGACTGATCTGGTGGAGGAGGCTGTTATTGCTGAGTTTAACAATATCAGTATACGCGGTGGCGTTTTAGGAGCCATGGAAACCATGTATCAGCGCAATAAAATTCAGGAAGAATCACTTTACTATGAAAATAAAAAAATGACCGGTGAATTGCCCATTATAGGAGTAAACACCTTTCTTTCAAAGGATGGCTCACCCATACAGATTCCCAATGAGGTTGTACGAGCAACGCCGGAAGAAAAAGATGTACAGCTTGAATCATTAGCGCAATTTCACAGGGTATGGAAGCCGGAAGCCGATATAGCCTTACAAAAATTAAAACAAATAGTAAAACAACATGAAAATGTGTTTGAAACATTAATGGATGTTGCTCAATATTGCTCTTTAGGACAGCTAACTGATGCACTCTACAGCGTTGGTGGTATGTATAGAAGAAGCATGTAATAATGAATCTATTTAACAAAGACACCTATGTTCCCTTAGCCGAACGGATGCGCCCGCAAACAATTGAGGAATTTGTTGGTCAGAGGCACCTGCTTTCAAAAGGCAAACTGTTGTATTCTGTCTTTGATCAGAAGAAAGCTCTGTCGATTATCCTGTGGGGTGACCCGGGAACGGGCAAAACTACCCTTGCAAGGCTTATTGCGCATACATGCCGGATGGATTCGTATTTTATAAGCGCTATTTCGGCAGGCGTTGCTGATGTGCGCAAGGTTATAGAAAAAGGAAGGGATAACCGTTCACAGGGCATTCAAACATTGCTTTTTATTGATGAGATTCACCGCTTCAACAAAGCTCAACAGGATGCAGTGCTTGGTGCTGTTGAAAGTGGTGATATCGTTTTAATAGGAGCAACCACTGAAAATCCTTCGTTCAGCATTATTTCGCCGTTATTGTCGCGAACCCGTGTTTTACGGCTGTATCCTTTGCAGGAGGACGATATAAGGGTGATAGTTACCCGGGCATTGACTCATGATCAGGAACTATCGCACAAAAATATAAGTATACCTGATGAAGCACTGGACAGTATATCACAACTGGCAATGGGTGATGCGCGGCGAGCATTGAACATACTTGAAGCAGCGGTATTTTTAAACGGTGAGGGGGAACTCAATAAAGAGATTATACTGGAGGCATACCGGGAGCAGAGCATTGCTTATGATAAAAGCGGTGATAAACATTATGATACGATATCAGCATTTATAAAATCATTGCGAGGCTCTGACCCCAATGCAGCTATCTATTATTTAGCACGGATGCTTGTTGCCGGTGAAGAACCCGAATTTATTGCACGCCGAATGGTAATATTTGCTTCGGAGGATATTGGCAATGCGTATCCACTTGCATTAACGGTGGCAACCTCAGGGATGATTGCGGTAAAGAATATAGGACTGCCCGAGTGTGAGATAATACTGGCACATATGGCAACTTTTCTGGCATCGTGTCCCAAAAGCAATGCATCGTATATGGCACTGCTCAACGCAAAGGAGGTTGTGCAGCAGGGTATTCACGAGATACCGCTGTATTTACGAAATGCTCCCACCAAACTTATGCAGCAGTTTGGCTATGCTCAAGGGTATAAGTATCCCCATGAGTATCCCGGCCATTTTGTTGACGAACAATATTTGCCCGATGCAATAAAAGAATTGATTTTTTACACGCCATCGTTAGAAGGTAACGAAAAAAACATCAGGGAAAGATTAAAAAAGCTGTGGCCAAAAAAATACAAGGAGAACAACCATTGACCAATAAAGAACGGCTATTTGAAATACTCTATCAAAAATCATTTATGTACAGGGACAACCCGCCATTTACCCTTGTTTCGGGGAAACAGAGCCCATACTATTTTGATTGCAAGGCTACCACGTTATATCCTGAAGGATGCATCCTGACGGGTAAATGTATGTATGCATTAATACAGGATATACCTGCTGATGCCATTGGCGGATTAACATTGGGAGCCGACCCTATTTCGTTGTCAACTGCAATGGAAGCATACTTGCAGGGCAGGATACTTTACCCGTTGATAGTGCGCAAAGAACCAAAAAAGCACGGTACACAGAAATGGATTGAAGGGGATATCACCAGGGTAAAAAATGTCATAGCTATTGATGATGTCATTACTACCGGCGGATCAACTATCACCGCAATAGAAAGGCTTACTGAATCGGGCTTACAGGTGGTTGCTGCAGCGGTCATTATAGACAGGGAGGAAGGCGGCAGAGAAGCTATTGAGGAAAAAGGTATTACCGTATATTCTCTCTTTACCCGCAGTGATTTTGATAAAAAAAGGTTATCACACTAAGCAATATACACTATGGCCATGGCGATTGTTTCATCGCCATAGCCATAGAATTATCATCATCTAAAAATAATACATCAACCCAACGTTAAATTTTACTATCGTTGTATCCCTGTCGGCTATATCATGCCATAGATAGCGCAGTTCAACCAGTAATGTCCATGGACCGGTCAAATTAAATTCAACACCGGCAAAGCCTTCTATACCGGCATCAGAATCCTCATCTATGGTAGAATTACTGTCAAAATCATAGTAATTTAAAGCAGGTCCAAATCCTAAATATGGCGAAATTTGCTTTTTGCCCATGAAGAACCAGTACCAATCAATATGAATGCCATAAACATCAACATCGCCATCACCTTCATCTGGTTCAAGTGATAGATAATCAAGCCCTGGCCTGAACTGCAATGTGTCGAATAAAAATTTACCTAAATCAAAATATACACCAATATTCCATGTGTCATCAAACCAGTCAGAGTAATCATCATACATCTTTGAATAGCCACCTTTGACACCAATACCCGCAGCAAAAACCGTTGAAGCAGTAAATACTATGAGTACCACTAATAAAAACCTTTTCATACAAACCTCCTTAGAGAATTATAATGATATAAAACCAATAATGTGAAGATTCTTTATTTAAATCAAGTAAAATATTTTATAGTCAATGGTTTTGCTTTCTATAATAAAAAAACGTTCATTGTCCGTCGCGGCTATTGAACGCTATTATGTTATTCGTTGCTAAGCTTATGTGCAATAATGTGTTTAGCTTTGACATACAATGCTTCCGGGGAGATTGCTATAGCTTTATCCACGTATTGTAGTGCAGCTATGTAATTGCCACTTTTATAAGCGTATTTTGCCATTAAATAATTCAATCTATGAAATTTTGTATCAATTTTTGATGCCTTCTTTAATATATGGAAAGCATCCTGGTATTGATGCTTTTTTGCATAAAGGTTTGCCAGATCAATGTATGCACCAATAAAATGTGGATTTAATTCTATTGACCGTTTTATAAGCTCAATAGCTTTTTCAAAAAAACCCTGCGCAGCCCATTGCATGGCCATTTCATACAGGTCTTCGGATTCTATGTCATCATAGTGTTTTGGCATATTTGTGCGATAGTTATTGTATAAATAAAATTTCAACCGGTGATGTTATATCAACGGTAAAAATATAAAAATCATTGGTAAATGCTGAAATTCTGAGGCGATAGTTACCCTTATTGAGTCTTTTCAATGGATCAGTTTTATCGTTGCAAATTGATATCTTACTCTGGAAACGCCAGTTGATATCAAAATTTTTTGCAATTTCAGCATAGATGGGCTTAGCAGGTTTTTTTGCATATTTAGAAACATCAACCAATGATTCCACGATATAAGCACAGCGCACCTTCCTGCCGTTTCTATCCTGTGTGGAAACCGATAGCTCCACACATTGAGCATTTTCGGATAAGGCAAACAACAACTCATAGGTTGCAGTATTGTCAATGAGTTCTTTGCTTTTCGTAAGTTTTACCGTGTCAGATGAGAAGGTAAATGTTTTCATTTTATCATGCTGTGATGACGGTACGGATAAACAGGATACAAATACTGGTACATGTATCAACAAACAACAGTATAACATTTTACTACGTTTCATTGTTCATCCTGGAATAAAAAGTAAAATGATTATTAATAAACCCATGAGTATAATAATGAATTGGATTAAACATATGTTCAAGCTATTTTTTAATTTAGTAAACTAATATTCGAGAGGGAAAACTTTTACCATCAATAAAATTATGGCGACAATGTCATTCCGTTCCCGTTCCGGAATCTCTTTACCACACTGTCATTCCGGGCTTGACCCGGAATCTCAATATATACTATTAGATAGATCCTGAATCGGGGTTCAGGATGACGTTCTACGGTTCAGGATGACATGATACCACATTTTCATTCTTATGGATAGAAGCGTTTTACCTGTACATGAAATAAAAAATTTAGCGCGGAACACACAACGCAATAACATCTTCGGTAGTGATAATTTTTTCTATTTTTCTATCTTTTATATTATAGATAAATAAACCATTGTAACTTTCAGTATTACCATAGGATGCAATAATAAGATGAGTGCTATCAAGTGTATCAATAGTAAATGTCCCGGTTGTGCCAAAATTATATAAGGATGGATAATTGCCATCCGAAATAATTTGTTTTAAATACACATTTCCCGATTCAGATACTATAGCAAAGACTTTATCGTCATCAGTTACGGTTACGTCAGTTAATATATCACCAACAGCAATGGAAGGATTAAGAACGTTATAAGTCCCGGAGTAAATTTTAAAAATTGAATTTGTTGGATTATATCTCCAGATATAAAAAATGTTGTTATTTGCATAACCCCCAAAAGGATTTACAAGTGTAAAACCTATATCAACTGTTAAAAACGGCGTACTTGGATTATCGAGAGTATAAAAAAGTAGATTTGTTCCGCTGGGTTCAACAATATATATTTGTGAATTGTTAGCCTGAAACATCCCTAATGAATTGCTTGATGCTGTGGCAAATACATTCCAGCTCATAGTATCTTCATCAAATTGATTAATTTGTTGGTTGATTTCATTAAAATATAAAAAGAAATCATGATAACCTAAAACAGTATTATATAATGGATAGGCACCTGAAGTAATCCAATTTTTTAAATCAGGAGTTGATAGTGCAAGCATGGTTGTATTGTTGTAAACCATAATATCCTTTTCTTTGTTTACTGCAATACCTCCCATGGGGTTTGGTAAAACAGTAGAGCTGGTAAATTTTTTATCAAAATATATATTTGCTATGATGAGCTTATATACCGAGCCATTATAAGCAATAGCATATGCTGTACGCGAGTCACTATCGGCTATTTCGTGAAGATTAACCCTATCGCATGCTATGACAAGCATCACAGCGCACATAACAATGGCAATATGGATCATAATGTTATTACAATTTTTCATCTTCATTTTCGCCGTAATTTTATTAATGGTAATTATTACTATACTACTTCTCGTTTACAATGGAACTTCCTAAAAAAATAATTATTCATCACTGTTAGATCCTGAATCGGGGTTCAGGATGACGTCCTACGGTTCAGGATGGTTTTCTACGGTTCAGAACAACGGTAACAATCCATTTCCATCTCTTATTGAGCGGCTACAGCGCAGCCATCAGCAACTCCTTGATGATAATACATAACATATAGGTCAATACTATTTTTATAGTTTCTGCCGTTATGTGTGCCAATTAAACATAAGGATTGTTGTTTGATGGTGCTCATCATCCTGTTACTGCGATGATAATACTATTACTTTATTATTGCAACAATTATTTTCCTCAACATAGCCAGGTCTGGGTAAATCTTTTTTTAAAAAATGTTGTTGCGCAATTATTGGTATGTTGCATGTAATTGCTTTTTATAGTGCGGCATAAGGATAACCCTGATAATTCAATTCCGGATATTTTTTTGTGGCATACGTATTGGAGATATGTTTGTTTATATTGATAATAATTGATAATTACGAAAACCCTGATTTTTAACGATGACCATGAGAAAATTGGAAAAAGTTTTCAATGGCAATGATTAATGCTGTTTTATGACACTATAGTGGTAAAAACAGTTTTTCCTGATTTTTTACCATGTTAACCAGAGTTTTTTTAAAGATTCCCGTAGATAATCGTAAAGAAATTACTGCACTATAATCATGCATAATGCTATAACCATTGTAAGGTGGTATCAATGTATTTAGACTCACTGGAAATATTTGGATTTAAATCATTTGCCGATAAAATAAAGATACATTTCGAAAAAGGCATAACCGCAATCGTTGGTCCAAACGGTTGTGGTAAATCAAATATTGTTGATGCAACCAAATGGGTGCTGGGCGAAAAACAGGCAAAGAATATCCGCGGCGATAAAATGGAAGATATTATCTTTGCCGGTACCGATCAGCGCAAACCGTTGTCACTGGCTGAGGTTTCACTGGTTATTAACAACACAAACAGGATATTACATATTGATTCTGACACAGTAACTGTCACCCGCAGGGTTTTCCGCGATGGTGAATCCGAATATATGATAAATAAATCACCTGTCAGGCTTAAAGATATTGAAAAGCTTTTTCTTGATACCGGACTTGGTAAAGCTTCATATTCTGTTATGGAGCAGGGCAAAATAGATTTAATTCTTTCAACAAAAGCTGAAGACCGTCGCTATATTTTTGAAGAGGCTGCGGGCATTTCGCGATTTAAGGTTCAGAAAAAAGAGTCGTTAAAAAAGCTTGAGGACACTACGGTTAATTTAGCACGGTTAAACGATATTATTAAAGAAGTTGAACGCGAAAAAGATTTAAAATCAAAACAGGCTGAAAAAACAAAAATCTATTTTGGCTTGCGCGAGAAATATAAAAGGAATGATATTTCCCTGCAATTATTGCGATACAGGGATTTTCAAAAAAAATTGCAGAAGGTAACCGAAGACAGGGAAAAACTTTTTGCCGAACGCGAAGAGCTTTCAAAGAAGGTTACCCTTATATCATCAGAAAATGAAAATGATGAAAAAAGAAAAAATGATATTCAGTTGCAGCTCTTTGAATGGGATAAAAAGCTGCATACCTATACTATAAAACTTGAAGATATAGATGGGAAAACTTCACGGAATAAACAGCTTATTCAACAGCAGGAACAGCAAATTACTGCTACCAGACAGCGCATCAATGAAATTGATGAAACTGTAAAAAAATTGACTGAAGAAAAAGAAAAGAATATACAGCAAAGCCAGATAATCGTTAACAATATTGCCAGCGATAAACAGCAGCTTGAAAACCTTTATACTCACCGGAAAAAGAAAATTCAGAATATACATTCATTTAGAGATGCTATCGAACAAAAAAAACATGCCATTAAGGATTTTGAGATAACCGTAAAAAAATTGAGGGAGTCATTGGAGATAGTTATTAAACAACTGGTTGATGCTATTGAAAAACGTAAATCCGAATTAGAATCATCTGAAAGCCAGCGTGAGCAGGTGAGGGAGCAAATTCACAGCGAGCTTGCCGAAGCAGAAACATGTTTGCAGAATGCATTGCATAATTTATCTTTGAATCTGGTTGACGAAGCCATACAGCAGTTAAAAAAAATTAAATTTGATGTATTGAAGCAGGATATACAGCTTTTTGAAAATTATGAAGACGGATTTAGAAGCATACTGTTTGATAAGACAGGTATACACGCCGAAAAAGAAAGGCTTGATAAAGCAATCCTTAAAACTACTGAGGATATAGAAACGTTACGGAATGATATCAATCAATTGGAATTAAGCATACACAGTGAGCAGGAAGAGCTTGACGAAGTTAATAATATGATTACCCGTGTTGAGAAGGATTTATCCAGGAATGAAAATGAAAAAGCATGGATTGATAAACACATTCAGACTATTGAAAGGCAGATAGCCGATGATGTAAAGCAAAAGGTACACCTGGAAAATGAAATTAAAAAGTTGCAACACTATATCAGCGAACTGGTGAAAGAGATAGAGCAATGGCAGAATAGCATGGTTGAATTTAATGAAAAGAGCAATGATTTGAAACAGCAGATTCATGATCTGATTGTAAAACGTGATGAAATAGAAAAAAAAATTATTGGACGTAAGCAATCATCAAAAAAAGACATGGAACAACTGCAACGGCTTGCCGACAGGATAAGCTCTCTGGATAAAAATATTGTTGAATTGCAGTTTAGATTAAATTCAATTGAAGAATATTTATGGACTGAATATGAAACACGCCTAACTGATACCAGCATAAAGCTTGATGAATCATTGTATGAAAGCATTAATAGCGAACTGCAAAATATAAAACAGCAAATCCAGGAGCTTGGACCTATTAACAACTTAGCAATAGAAGAATATAAGGACTTAAAAAAACGATTTGAATATTATATTGAACAAAAAAAAGATATAGAGAAAGCCCGTGAAGATATTCTGTCAGTTATTGCTGACATCAATAAACAATCCGTAGATCTGTTTTTACAGACTTTTAAAGAAATTCAAAAAAATTTTCAGGAGATATTTAAGCAGCTTTTTAATGGTGGCGAAGCAATTATTGAGTTAACCGATCCTGAAAATGTTCTTGAAAGTGGTATTGAGATTATAGTGCGTCCACCCGGGAAAAAGAATAAAAATATAAATATGCTATCAGGCGGCGAACGCTCCATGATAGCGATTGCGCTTTTGTTTGCAACATATATGGTAAAAGCTTCGCCCTTTTGCTTCCTGGATGAGATTGACGCTGCACTTGATGAAGAGAATATAGGCCGTTTTATACGGCTTGTTCAGAAATTTTCAAAATCCACTCAGTTTGTTATTGTTACTCATAACAAAAAAACAATGAGTGTATGCGATTCTATTTTTGGTGTAACAATGGAAGAGCCCGGAGTTTCAAAGGTGCTTTCGGTTAAATTAGAAACTGCGTATGTCATGTCAAAATAAGAGGTAATTTTTTGGAGCTTAAACGCCAGTTAGGACTCTTTACCGGTATAATGGTTATCATTGCCGATATGATTGGCACCGGGATTTTTATGACAACAGGCAATATATTGGGCATGACCAACAACGCTCTGATTGTTATACTATTGTGGGTGTTAGGTGGTGTTGTTGCTCTGTGTGGCGCATTAAGCTACAGTGAATTAGCTGTACTATGGCCTGATGTTGGCGGTGAATATATTTATTTAAAGAAAATATTTGGCAACCTCCCTGCATTTTTAACGGGGTGGGTATCACTCATTGTTGGATTTACTGCACCGGTTGCAACCAGCTCCATGCTTTTAGTGCAGTATCTCAATAAATTTTTTATAAACATTCATGCTACTGGTATAACCACTATTACCGATGATATCTTCTGGCAAAAAAATATTGCTGCGCTTATCATCATAACATTTGGCTGTATTCATATAATGGGGGTAAAACGGGGAAGCGCCATACAGAATATCCTTACTGTCATAAAAATTGCTATCGTTGCGGCATTTATTATTGCAGGGTTTTATGTGCTCGATAGTTCCGCTATTCACAGGCTCTATGCGCACTATGGCACCGTGGAAGCAGGTTCAATCCCATTGATAGGACTATCGCTTTTAATGGTGATGTTTGCCTACACAGGATGGAATGGTGCTACCTATATTGCAGGTGAGATAGTAGCTCCTGAAAAAAATTTGCCGCGGATAATGTTCTGGGGAGTAACTATCACCACAGTTTTGTATATCCTTTTAAATATTGTTTTTCTTATGTCAACCGATGGCATTAATATCATGAATCATGATGAGATAGGTGCTATTGCAGCCAATGCATTATTTGGTCCTGTTGCAAGCAATTTTTTTAGTATAACTATCGCCATTATACTTTTATCGTCAGTATCTGCACAGATGATGCTAGGGCCACGTGTGTATTATGCTATGGCTAACAATAACATGATCTTTTCATTGTTGTCAAAAATCAGCAACCGTTTTGGTACTCCGCTCTATGCTATTGTTTTACAGATGATTCTGGCGGTTATCTATGTATATTCAGGAACGGCTATGTCGCTGGTTATCTACATGGGTTTTGCGCTCAATGTATTCCCTGTGTTAACCGTCATAGGGCTCATGGTTATTCGGAAAAAACATCCCGAGCTCAAAAGCTCGTACAGAACACCGCTATACCCCCTTGTTCCCCTTGTATATGTTGTATTGACCATCATCATGATGATTGCAGCGCTCTGCTGCTGGACCATTACCTCAGCTTTTGCTATTGGTGTACTACTACTGGGCATTCCCGTTTATTATATATGGCAGCGTTATACTACAGGGAAATCTTCATGATAAGTATAGCTAACATCTTTATGATGATAGCCGTCTCCACAAGCTTTGTAGTTTTGTTTGCTTTTTGTATAGATTATACCATGATCTTTTTATTGAATATATTCTTGATAGTGAGGTAACTATGATTGCCAGACAATACCTTATTACACCTGCTGCTGGAAAAAGGATGATTGCACAATCAATGCTGTATATTCCAGAGATTATAGAAGCCCTGCGCAGCAAAACTATTGTTATCGTAGCCGGTACAACCAATGGATATATTGCTGAAGAGATGCTGCGCCATGTCAATCAGTCAGAAGGATTTTCAATGCAACATTTTTTTAGAGGAATAACATTGCCGTCATGGTATAAGCGCACTGAATCAGGGCGATTGCCCGATGAATCGACATTTAAAGGTGATGTCGTCATTAAAGGTGGTATATATGAAAAAAATAAAACAATATTTGATGTTATGGGTGACCTGCAAAAAGGTGACATAATCATCAAAGGAGCAAATGCAGTCAATATAGAGCTGCAGCAGGCTGCAGTGTTAATAGGGCATCCCCAGGCTGGTACTACCGGTGCAATTATGCAGGTTGTCATAGGGAAAAGAGTACAGCTTTATATTCCGGTAGGATTGGAAAAGCGACTGCATGATAATATAAACGAGTTGTCTCAAATGATTAATGCCACTACAACCGAGGGTGTACGGTATTTTCCTGTTACAGGGAATATTATCACAGAGCTTGATGCCATACATCTGGTTATTGGCGCACAGGCTAAACTTTTTGCAGCAGGTGGAGTAGGCGGTGCCGAGGGCAGTTACTGGGTTTTGGTTCGTGGAAGCAAAGAACAGATACAGAAGATGGATGAATGGTATGCTACTGTAAAAAATGAGCCAAATTTTGTAATATAATAGTTGATGATGTATACAATTTTTCTATATCCATTTTTTGAATATAAACAGGCTTATTGAAAGCAGTAGTAAGATGCCAATGGAGTACATCCCAAAAATAGGGAGTACAATAAACGGTGCAGCTAAAGCTCCGCACATTGCACCAAGGTGATCACTGGCATCCAGTGTAGAAGCCAGCAATCGTTTTGTATATGTTTCCTGCGTATTTTTTAACAGTAATGGTAGCAAAGAGCCTGTGATTGCTGCTATGAAAAAAATAGCACAATACAGCAACCATACATGCTTCATGATGATGAAAAGAGCAAGCATTGCCAAACTACCGATGAGTATCACTATCCGCATTGCATATAGTGGCTTTGCAGCAAATGTTGTTGTACAACCAGAAGCCAAACCAAGCATAAAGAGCGCATTACAAAATGCTATCCTGTAATAAAGAATTCCGTATACATTCTGGTAAGCCATAAGTGCAATAACCATAGCCGACATACTGATAAAACCTGCAATAAATACCACCAGCCCTTTTACTGCGTGCTCTTTACCCCGTCGTAAAAAATAGACAGTAGCAGCAACCACAATACAAATCATTATGATTGCCATAACTGCTGGTTGCATTATGAAATTGCCTGTATATGAATCAGTTTGCTTAAGCGTGTTAGCTAAATATTCAAAATATGCTTGCGGCATAATATCGGTATTTAACATTGCAGAGTGTTTGATTGCAGTGTTAAGATAGGCAAGGTGAGTTGACTGAAAAAACATATCCAGTTCTTTTGGATTAAAATGAGGGATTAGTGCTGCAACGGATTTTCCGGTATCAGATTTTAAAAAATTGGCAAGGTAATTCTGGCGATAGTTATTGAAATCAATGGTATTGCCGGTATTAAACCCAATTAAATAGATGGTTTCGCCGGCTGAAACTATGGATGTTGGGAACATTTTTGTAAAGCTGTTCAAAACTGATGAGATATAGCGTTGCAACGAAGGATTCATAATATTGGCAAACCCCTCTATCTGCATGATGAATACACCATTCTGGTTAAGATGCATTCTGCAAAATTGAAAAAATTCTAATGTATATAATCTGTTGTGAAGTATGCTATCGGGAGGTGGAGGGATAATGACAATTCCATCCCATCTTCTTGGTGTTTTTGACAGCAAGCCACGTGTGTCACTGAATATAACATTAAGTTTGTTAAAATCAAAGTTTGGATATAGTTGTTTGCCAAGTGTATGGAAGGTGTTCCATAATGATCTGTCAACGGTACAATAATCAATCGATGCCTGTAATTTTGTAGCAACATAGGGAAGATACAATGTATCGCCGGCAATAAGTATATTTTTGCCCAAAATATCATGTATTGAAGCAAACAGTGCATGCAATAATGGCCTTACCTCATAATCATCAGGAAGCTGTGTATAGAAAATATTGTTGCCATAGAGTGAGTACGTATCATAATTTTTTGCAACATACATCATCTGATATGGTGTTCTTTTATAGAGCAGCAATGAACCCGGGTGATTTATTGCAAATGATTTTTGAATCAGGGCTTGCTCTGCTTTATTTGTTTGAGTTGTTAAAAACAAAAGAATAATACAAACCAGTGTTATTGTGACATAGTGTTTTTTTTGATTATATATAAGTAGTGACAGTATGGTGGCGCAGAGCAGCAGTACTATAGCTGTCCCAATGGGATTTAAAACAAACAGTATAAAAAATGTAAATACAATGCCACCAGCAAATGCACCTGATGATTCCAGCAAAAAGACAATGCTTCCCGGATGTTTTATCAATAACTCGTCTGCATACTGAATCAATACAGGAAAAACATAGCCAATGACAAAACATTGCGGGAAAAGGCATAGCAAAGCAATCATGATCTCAGCATCAAGCTGGTAAAAGGCACCGTATGAGCTGTATACAATCGGTATGCTATATAGTACAATTAATGAAACTAAAAACAAAAAAGGATGAACAATAATCATTGCTATGATGAATTTTGGATGAACAATCTGTTTTGTTTTACTAAATACTGCACCGGTGAATATTCCGCCAAGCCATATTGCCATGATAATCCCAACCGACAGCTCGTTGCCCCGGAATATCGTCAAAAGTTCCCGTATCATGATTGCCTGCGCTATGCTTGAAGAAAAGCCTATAAAGAATGCTGCCAGAATTACAAATAGCACCTTTTTTTTCATGATGTCCATATTCCCGGTATTCTGGTATTGCAATGCGGACAGTGTCCTGATTTGAGCTTATTGGAGGTAGTGTAAAATCCGCTGCGTTCTATAACAAGTTTTCCACATGCATGGCAGTAGGTGTTGTTAGCAGGGTGTCCGGGCACATTGCCAATATATACATATTTAAGTCCTTCGGAAACTGCAATTTCTTTGCAGCGCTCAAGTGTTGAAACAGGTGTTGGTGGGATATTTTTTAATTGGTAAATGGGATAAAAGCGTGTAAAGTGTAATGGTGTTGTATCGCCAACATGGGATTTTATAAAACGTGCCATAGCCTTAATGTCATTGGGATTATCATTGAGCGTTGGGATTACTAAATTAACAAGTTCAATCCACACATTTTTCTTTTTTGCCAGTATAATGTTGTTTAAAACCGGCTGTAAATTTCCGCCGCAAATTTCCAGGTAAAATTTTTGTGAATATGCCTTAAAATCAATCTTTATAGCATCAAGCATTGGATACAATAGTACACTGGCATTTTTGTTGCAATATCCATTAGAAATAATAACACAGGCTACATGCTTCTTTTTTGCCTGCACTGCTGTTTCATAGATGTATTCATATTGAATAGTTGGCTCATTGTAGGTAAATGCAATAATGGGCGTTTTTTTGTTTAAGGCGTTGTTTACCAGTTGAACTGGCGTTATGTGTTTGCTGTCAAGCTCATGAGGATAGCTTTGTGATAGCTGCCAGTTTTGACAAAATTTGCAGCTAAAATTGCACCCGGCGGTTGCTACTGAAAGCGCTTCATTACCCGGCATAAAATGATACAGAGGTTTTTTTTCTATGGGGTCAATATGGTAAGCGGCAATGTTCCCATACACAAGGCTGTACAATGTGCCATTAATACATTGACGTGCCTTGCATGCACCTTTGTCACCGTTACGCAACATACATTGATTGGGGCACAACATGCACTGTACAGTTTTTGTATCAACCTTTTTCCAGTGCATTGCTTCGTGATAGCTAATGGCGGCAAAACAATGATATAATGGGGCGATAGTTCCTGTAAAAAAAGCTGTTTGCAGTGAAGCAATACCTGCCTGTAAAATATCTTTCCGTGTTAATCTGCTCATATCAATCCTTCATTATGGGGAAGGTGTACGTTCATGAAAGACGGTAGCGGTAAATGTATACATGATAATCGAATCATATTCAAATGGATATACTCCTGCCTTGTTACATGTTTGCTGAAAAAATTCCTCCTTTGTAAAGTTAAATTCTTGTGCAACCTGCGGCAATAGTACGCCACGCCTGTTCCCTTTCACAACTACAAGCCCATCCTTTCCCGGTGTTAATTCATCAAGCGATGATATTTTTTTAAGCGGCGATAATACCGATATCTCAATACGTATTGTGCTGTATTCTTCAGGTGACAATGGCTCAAAACGGGGGTCACTGATAGCTGCACTGGCGGCACATTCAATCACCGTTTTATACAGAGGCTTTATTGGTTCAATGTAACCAATGCACCCGCGCAGATTTCCCTGTATGGTGATTGTTACAAATGCACCGGCATTGTGCAAGCATGCTTCTGGTATGGTGCCACTGTAGTGAAAAGGCTTCTTGCTCAATACATATGATTGTATGGATTGTCGGGCTAATGATAGCAAAAAAGCTTTATCATTGTCTGAAAGCATTGATGGTTGGTTGTTTGCATATGGTTTAGCCTGTGTATTGAGCATACCGTCAATAACAATTGCAGCATAGCTTACGGTATTGTCAAAATCCCCGGTGATATCGGCAGATGTTGCATAACCTGCTAATTGTTTTGTGGTTACCTTTTCATATATGGATAATCCAAATATAAGAGCATTTACCCCGCATATCGTTATGCCGGTTTTTTTGCAGTAATCATACAATTTATCAGCATCGCATGACAAAATATAATCAATTGCCTGTTGATCACCTTGTTTTATGCATTGCATCTGTTTGCTTTTATTACTATTGCTACACGGAGTAAAAAAGAAACGCGGACCATGATGAGTAAAGTCGCTGCTGATAATGAACAAGGGCTTTTTATAATGAGCTATCGCATATAGTAAGTGGCATCCAGCTTCCTTTGCTGTATCAGGGGTTGTGCTGCCTGTCAGGATTGGTATAACAGGGATTCCCGGGAATAGATATTGAATAAATGGCAATTGAATTTCAACGCTGTGTTCAGGTTCAAATGCTTTGTTGTTAAACACAAAATTGTTATTGGCTGATAGTTTTTGTACGGTTTTTTTATCCACAGGTATCGTTCCCAGTGGCGTGGCAATGGCATCATAAACGGGCAGGGCAAAACCGGTAAACTGTTCATAATGAGATGGCCCTATTATAATGATGATATCTGGTTTATAAGTAACTATCGCCCCATAAGCTTTTGACGCTACATATGCACTATAGGTATATCCTGCGTGAGGGACTATAATCATTGGTGTGCGGTTTATGGCATGGTGTTTGGCATTTCTGGTAAGGCTGGAAATTAATTGACTTAGTTGCTGAGCATTGTCAGGATACCATGTGCCTGCTAATTTTGATTGTTTTGTAATGCTATAACTTTTTGAGGTACATTGTAACAGAAACGGTATAAGCAAAATAGTGATAATTTTTTTAAGCATATCATGAACTTGCCTTTCAATTAATTATTAATATAATGCATAACCGTATACAGCACGTCAACTGTAAATTGTAATAATAATATAACCCTTACAGAAACTTTCAGTTTTCTAAAACAATTATGGAAAATATTTTCAATACCAGCAATATATCAAATCAGTACTACAAAGCAGTATCGTAATAAAGTATCTGGCTATTATTCCGGTTATATTATTCTTGATGATAATACCAATCTTCATATTGATGATATGCTGGGTTTTGCTGAGGTAGTGTATCAGGAGTGGTAATGAAAAACAATGCATAATTTTTAGCAAAATAACATTGTAATGTTATAGAGATGGTGTATTAACTTCCTGCTAATAAATAAATTGATATTGATTAATATTTACTATTGTAATTTTTTTCTTGACTTTTCCTTAAAGGTTTCTATATTGTCTCTTAGATACCGTCTGTTCGGTAGATATTTATTATAGAGTATAGATATGGGGGGCTTATGAAGAGGTTTGCTTTTTTAATACTGTTAATTGGGTTTATGTTTGTAGCATCGGCAGGATTTAGTACAACATATGTTCTTCATCTCAATGGAATGTGCTCAACTCATTGGCTGGATGGCAAGAGTAAAGGTGGAGAATCCCGTTTAGCAAATGCACCGGGGTATGTATCTGTTAATTGTTATGTTGATAACAACAACACCATTGCATATTCAGCAAGTCAATTTAAAACAAATTATCTGGATGTTTACTGCAAAGGTAGCAACTGGTGTTATGTTGTTAATTATAGTGCTGGCGATGCAATCGTGGGGTATATCAATGCCAATTACACACCGCAGTGGAATATTGCGTATGTCTATACTACAGCAGGTGCAGGTGGCGGCAGTGAAATATCAATTAGAGGAATTTCTGATCTTTTTACCTGCAATCTAGGGGGGCAGTTGGGTGTAAGTACTATACGCAATATGTATAACCATAATGATACAAACGGGATAATCATTTACCATATTGGCGGATATAAAGGCATTTTTGGTGCTTCGGCTTTACTACCTGGTGAGGACGATGGTGCTGTTGCCTATCATTCATCTGCTGCTTGTGTCAATTCGGGAAGCTATAACAATCTGTGCAACTGTACGCACTGGACAAATCACGTTATAGCCTATACATGCTCGGGATATTATTTAAATCATTATGAAATGAAGATGAAATTTATCACTCAACTGGGATGGTAAACACTTTAGTTAATCTTTTAATATATGCGCGGTTTTGTAATACCGCGCTTTTTTTATTGATTTACTAATAATAGAAATTCTTTGTAGTAGACTGTATTCAATGTATGTATTTATAATTCAATAAGCTCATTTCAGTATCTAACGTTGATTATGTGGATTCCGGTTCAAGCCGGGAATGACCTTGAGGTAACATGTCATTCTGAGCGATAGCGAAGAATCGTGTCGTTTTATGAACGAATAGAATATTCGGTACTACGTCCCTTTAGAATGACACAGCGGTATGATATTTTCATAAGGGGAGTTTTTATATATGAAAGTTAAATTAACTCATATTTCATTAATAATCATTGTTATTATTGCTGGTATTATGCTGTATATAACACACTATGCTAATAAAAACGATACCATCGCTGAAGAGGCAGCAGGCGAAAGTTCTCATGGATATAGTACGGTGCTTGAAGAGATGGGACTCATATCACCGCAGCAAGCTCTACAGGACTATAAACAGCTATCGATATATCCTCCTAACAGCAGGCCATTGAGCAAGGAGAATATTGACCTGCTTATGCCTAACCGCCGGTATGAACAGCCATTGCCTATTGAAGAGGGCAGTGATATCTACTATCTCTTTACTGCTGATAAGTATCGAGTTGTTGGCGATGATACCATTACATTTGTATTGATTGTGTTGCGGGGTACTAAACCTGATTCAGAACGAATTCCAATAGCTATAACAAAATCTGTTATAAAAAAGGGACTTAATAAAAACAAGGCAAAATATTATGCAGAACTATCGCTTGCAAAAAATACAACTGGTGACTATACTGCTGAGCTGACATGCTCGCAAAGTTTTTCATCAGAAAAAAAATCATCCGCATACTGGGCAGAGGTTGAGTTTAATGCTGGCAATGAACATGTAGAGGCAGCAATACCATTTGAATATTTCCCTGAAAACACCATCCCCGCAAAGTTTACCGGTAGCTTTAAAGAAAGGATTGCTGACGGTTCATTGTACATCGATGTTGAAATTGATGTGCTACGGAAAGGATACTATATTGTTGATGCAAATCTTTTTGATGCAGAGGGTGAACCCGTTGCCTATACGGTGCAAAAACAGGAGCTTCAGAGCGGGAAGCAAATGGTACCGCTTCTTTTCTTTGGCAAGGTGTTGCTGGACAAAAAGGCAAAGCCGCCATTGACACTGAAGGATTTGCGTGGCTATCGCTTTATTGAAGCAACCACACCTGATCCAGAATTCATGGACAGGGAGATGATGAAACCGTATGATGGCGAATATAAAACACGGTTACACTCTTTACAGGGACTATCGGACAAGGAATTTGAAGATGCAATGAAGCGCAAGCGTATTGAGTTTTTAGAAAAGGAAAATACAGGTGACATTGGTGTCCAATAGTCGGATAACAATTTCATCCTTAGCATGTTGTATCTCATTAATTTTTTTCTGGGCGATAATTACCCTTCATGGATGTACTGTCTCGCACAATACAAACAATTCAATAACGATTGTCATTGTCAGCGCTAAAAATTGTGAATCATGCTCAATGACGGATGATACTATTCAATATGTGCAGACACATTATCCTGATAGTATAATAAAAAAGGTTGATATCAATAATCCTGATGGCGCGATGTATGTATCAACCTATCATCTGTGGCGTGTGCCGGTGTATCTTTTTCTGGATAATAAAGGGTCAGAGCTCTACCGATTGGAAGGTGAACAAAAGCGCAGTGATTTAGATACTGCAATAAACATAGTCTCAAAGCAATATGAGCATGTAAACATACTTAAAAAATAGAATTGTTAACCACGGTCATGCTGTACTTGTTTTAACAGTTATTTCTTAACGTTAGATAATGAATCAAGATGCCGGATGACCGTGGTAAAACATGAGAGTAGCCTTCCTTTTTACAAATACTATAAGTCCTGCTTCATTATAACACTCTGGTATTGCATATTTATATCTGCATAATAATATGAATATTTGTATTGACAAATAATATATTTTTAATAATAGTAACACTTTATTAATATAAATTATTGTAGAAGGTGCTTATGAAGCGTTTATTTATATTTATAGTAGCAATTGTATTATCTGGTACAGCTTCCGTACAGGCTGATGACGAAGCTGTTCAATTGGAGGATGTCATTGTATCCGATACCTTGTTATATCCTGGTGCTTATCAGTCAATAAAAGGAAACACGGTTAAGGATAGTTCCAATAATGATTTAATCAGTGTTATAAAAAATCAAATACCTTCATTTTATACCGGTGCAAACAGGGTGCTGGGTTATGGTATTGCACGAAGTGGCGCTGCAACGATGTCAATGCGTGGTATTGGCAAATCAGGATGGGGTCCAACAACAGGTATACCTATTCTATACAACGGTATGGATACAACTATGGGTATTATGGGGCATCCGGTTGCTGACATCATGAACATGAAAAATGTTGATAGTATTGAAGTACTCATTGGTCCGCAACCGGTGCTATTTGGCTCAGGAGCAATGGGCGGGGTGATCAATGTTATCACAAAAAGACAAAAAGAGGATGGATATACTACTGAAATTCAGGGCTCGTATGGAACATGGAATACCACCGAGGATTACTTGTACCATATGGGAAAATTTGGAAAATTAGATTATAGTGCTGGATACCAGTTCCAAAAAACTGATGGAGATTGGGAACAGACAATTAACGGCAAAACATTTACTTCTGAATTTATGCAGCAGAATGGTACTGTTCATGTTGGGTATGCGCTTTCACATAATTGGTATGCAGGTGTGGATAGCTACGGCATGAAGCAGAATATACATGATCCAGGTCCAGAAGGTATTGATGCATTATCAGAAATACCGTTAACCAACCAGCTTAACCTTCTTGAAGAATTTGATATTACACGAGGTGGAGTTGTTGTAAAATTAGCTCATGATTATGGCAACTATAGTGGAACATTACAGGCAGAAGGTAATTTTGGTAACCATGAATCAAAGCAGAGCAATACTGATATTGATAAATTTGAATCTGATGACAGTTCATACGCTGTACGGTTAAAGGAGATAGTTAAACTATGGCAGGGGAATACCGTTACAACCGGTGCAGAATGGCGGCGATATGGCGGAACAGCAAAGGATATTGAAAATGATTCATATTATATGAAAGATAAATTTATGAATGATACATCGATATATGTATTGATGGATCAAAACTTTTTAAAAAATATTTTAAGTGTTAACGGTGGTACACGTTACAGCTATAATTCAGAATATGGAGATTATATTGCATGGCAGGGTGGTGCAGCAGTGCGACCGTTCAAAAAAACAAAATTTTATTCAAGTGTTGCAAGGGGATTTAAGTTCCCTGATATACGGCAGGTTTATCTGAAAGGTATGTATCCTGCCATAAATCCCAATCCGGATCTTAAACCTGAAACATATACCATGGCTGAAATTGGAATGGAGCAAAAGCTTGGTGATACAATTACAATACATATGGGCGGTTATAGAATATGGTCGGACAACATGTTTGTGTATACCTCGCAATGGGAAAATGCTGATGAATTTTCCTATAATGGGGCTGAAGCAATGATTACTGTACAGGCTTTAAAATGGCTATCATTCAATGCAGGTTATTCATATATCGATAACAAGCAGGAAAATGGGTATTTACCCTATGTTCCGGCGCATAAAGCTAATGGGAGAATAACGCTAACCATAGCAGATTTTACCATACAGCTTGATGGTGAATATGTTAATGAGCTCTATGCTGATACGCAAGGGTTAAAAGAGTTTGACAGCTACTTTATAATAAATTCAAAGATGTCGTATACTTTTTTACAAAAATATACAGCATTTATTTCATTGTATAATATCACCGATAAAGAATATTCTACCTTTGCTGTTTTGGTACCACCACTTGGGGACTCGTATTGTGAATATCCCATGCCCGACTTTCATTTTCTGGCTGGATTACAGGCAACATTTTAATATTAAAGTAAATCAATAAATCAATATAATTAATACCACCATTATAAAGGGATGCAGACCAGCGCATCCCAATTTTTTTATATAGATAGTTATTATATAGATAGTTAATTGTAAATAAGCTTGCAAACTGAGAAGTGTTTTATTATATTAATAACAATAATTATTTTTATTGGTTATAGGTTGTAAATAGTAAATGAGTTTAATTTCATGTTAAAATTTTCATGGAGAGGTGCTGTATGTGGATAAGACAGCCGGGATTCGCAGGTTCATTTTATCCAGCAAACCCTGATAAACTAAAAAATGATATTCAACGATATATTGCAAATGCAAAAATCGTTTCTCTTGACAAACCCGTAGCATTCATATCGCCCCATGCAGGTTATATCTATTCTGGTCCTGTTGCAGCATATTCATATGCACAGCTTAAACACAAACCTGTGGATGTTGTTATAATACTGGCTCCATCACACAGAGTGCGTTTTAATGGGGCTTCAGTTATTTCATCAGGAATATATCAAACTCCATTAGGAGAGGTCCAGATTGACGAAACTATCGCCCAGAAGCTTTTACAAAACAATGTATTTGAGGAAATAAAAGAGGTCCATCAATACGAACATTCATTAGAGGTTCAGCTTCCTTTTTTACAGGTGGTATTGCCACAGTTTGTTTTAGTACCAATTATTATAGGGACAATTGATTTTACCACGTGCAAAGAAATCGGCAGCGAGGTTGCTAAAATATTACATGATGAACAGCGAAGATTTGTCATTATTCTTTCAACGGATTTATCACATTATTACCACTATGATATTGCAAAAAAAATTGATTCACATTTTATTGAATCACTTAGAAAATTTGACGAGCTATATCTGTATGAAGCCTTGCGGAGCGATAAAGCGCAAGCCTGCGGTGAAGGTCCGGTATTGGCGGGCATGATTGCTTCAAAACAACTTGGGGCTACAAAGGTGGAAATACTGCATTATGCTAATTCCGGTGATACTGCAGGTCCTAAAAATGAGGTGGTTGGTTATCTTTCTGCTGCATTTGTGCAATGATAATGGAGGATGCAATAACTGTTGATAATACTCATGAAAGCCTCCATCAAAGTAAATATTTTTAATAAGGGAAAAGATTATGATAGTACTCAATGATGAACAAAAGATAAAATTGCTTACATTAGCGCGCAAAACCATTGAAGAGTATTTAAACAAAAGAACGCTGCCAAAAGTAGATTTCAACAATGAATTTAACGATGAAGTTTTTAAGCAAAAATGTGGTGCTTTTGTTACACTGCATAAAAACGGTGCTTTACGTGGGTGCATAGGCTATGTTAAAGGAATTAAGACAATACCAGAAGCAGTAGTTGACATGGCTAAGGCATCAGCTTTTGAAGATCCGCGTTTTGAACCTTTAACAAAAAGTGAACTTGATAAAATTGATATTGAAATTTCCATCCTTACACCAATTGAACCAGTTAATGATATTTCGGAGATAGTTATTGGAAGAGATGGGCTTATTATAAGCAGTGGATTCCGCTCGGGGTTACTGCTGCCACAGGTAGCAACTGAATATGGATGGGACGTTAAAACATTTTTGGAGCATACATGTTATAAAGCAGGATTGCCGCCTGATGCATGGAAATGGAATAATACAAAAATAGAAAAATTTTCTGCAATTGTATTCAGTGAAAAGGAATTAAAATTGCGATATTGTTAATAGTAATAAAGTTAATAGTAATAACTATTTTGTTTTTGGGGGATTTTGATGATAACAAAAAAAATGTTTGGTGTATCATTATGTATGCTGGTATCTTTTATGTTGTTTTCATGTTCAAACCAAAGGGATTACTCAGATATTGAAAATCTGTTGAACCGATGGGCAAATTCGGTCAGGTATCTTAATTATGCAGAATACACTAAGTTAGAAGCTTATCCTAAAGATAGCAATACATTTAAGACTATGTATCAAAATTATTATATTACAAATTTACAAATTGTTGAAGTGGATGACAAACTGCACAATGGCACAGATAGTGATGGTAAACCTTACGAATTTAAAAATGTAAAGTTTATTGCAACAATCATAAACCGCCAGAGCGGTAAAGGTGAACAGGTAGTGAATGGCGATATTAAGTTAATTCGCTATGCCACCGGGACAAAAAAAGAAAAAGGCTGGTTATTATCAAACAGGACGCTTATTCATCAACAATAATATCCAATGATAAATATTTTTAACATACAGGTGAAAAAAGAAAAAATCATTATAGCTTTTATTGTAATAGTTATTTCTTTTTTAACAGCAACTTCTATCAAGCCACAAGTCCAGAATAAACAACTAATAGATAATTATAATAAACAGGCTATAGAATACTATAATAAAAAAGATCTTACAAAGGCAATTATTGAATGGTTAAAAATCCTGGAAATTGATCCCAACAATGAAGATGCCCAGCGCAATATTGAACTTGTTTATGAAGAAAAACATAAAAAGGATATTTCATTCCAAAAAGCTAAATTATATTACCGGTTATCACGGAAAGTATTACCGGAGGATATTGACGCTGCAAAAAATAATTCCAGCATAGCTATTGAACATTTTATTGTTGCATACCGCTTAGACCCTAATGACCCCGAACTACAGATTTTAAAGGATGAACTTAAATTGCTTAGTGATGAAATTAAACTTGAATTAGCAAAAAAACGTTTATCAGAAGAAATAAAGAAAAAATATTATGCTTTATTAAGCGAAGCTCAAATATTAATGAATGAAAAAAGATATGAAGAGGCTATCAAAGTATGGGATGAAATGTTACGTTTAGTGCCACTTGATGCTGTTGCTGTTGAAGGTAAACGCCAGGCTGAATTAGCAATAAACAACAGGTTAAAATTTGAAAAAATTATGGCTCTGATTGCTACAGGAGAAGAATTCTTTAAACAGGAAAAATATATTGATTCACGCAATGAGTTTGTACAGGTATTAAAGCTTGATGAAAAAAACAGGGTAGCAAAAGATTATATTGCAAAAATCGAAGATATATTAGATGAAAAACGTACTTACGAGCAACGTCGTTTGCAGGCAGAGCAGTTCTATATTGCCGGAGTTAACAATCTAAAAACGTATGAGTTTACTCAGGCTCAGGATAATCTAGAAAATGCATTAGCGCTGATTGATAATTATAAAGATGCTCGTGCATTGCTTGAATCTATCTCACAATTGAAGAAAGAGTGGGAAGAACGCCAACGATTGCTTAGATTACAGCAAATTGATAAAACTTTTCAGGAAGGTTTAATATCGTTAACCGAAGGGAGATATAGAGATGCTGTCAGTGCTTTTCAAGCCACGTTAACATTGGATCCAAAGAATGAGCTTGCAAGGCGTTATCTTTCTACTGCGCTGGATGCACTGCGGGTTGAGGAAGAAGAAGTAATTAATGAAAATAACCCCTATTACTCAATTGTTCAACCATTAATAGAATCTGGTAAAAGACTGTATAGTCAGGGTAATATTGCAGAGTCAAGAGAGCAATGGGTGAAGATATTAAATCTATTTCCGCAGAATAGAATCGCAACTGAATATTTATTGAGATGCGATTTAGCTAAGAATCCCGAGTCATTTAAAAAATTTGCCGAAACAATTGTTAATGATGGAAAAAAATTATTAGCTGATAAAAAGTATAATGAGGCATTTAAAAAATTTGATTTAATTGCAACTATTGATCCACAATATCCTGAAATACAAAATTTAATAACACAATCAAAAGTTGAAAAAAGAAAAACGGGTGGTGAGGTTGCTGATATAGGTTTCAGGCAACGATATAATATGGCACTTCAATTATATCAGCAGGGTGGAAAAAATAATCTGGAAAAGGCATTAGCAGAATTTAAGATTATTAATAATAAATATCCCGATAATATACAGGTAGCTATCATTATTAATAAAATAGAATCGCAATTGCGATTCCAGGTTGCGGAACAGGTTCAGGGTAAAAAATTAACACCCCGACAGCAAGAATTAATAAGAGAATACTATTTTAAGGGTATTAATTATTATACAAATAATCAGTTTGATCTGGCAATTACCGAATGGAGAAAAGTACTTGCCATAGATCCAGATCATGAAAAAGCAAAAAATAATATTAAAAAATGCTTGATTCTTTTAGGAAGGTAAATGATGTCAAAAGAAAAAGCTTCAGATAATGAAAAAAATAAGAAAACATCAAAAAATAAAAAAAAGAATATTAAAGATGATAACAGTAATACAATTGCAACATCTAAAAAAGAAGTGCGATTTAGCCTGCGACTAAAATTTTCATTGGCAATTATTTTGCTGGTAAGCAGTATTATTACCGTTATGACGTACTATTTTATACAGCAAGAATCTGAACTTTTACGGAAACAAATTTTGCAATTTGCAAACAGGGAAGTTGAACGTCTTGCTGTCATAGCCCGTGAGTCCATAAGCCAGAAAGATGAGTTGCCATTAGTTGGCGCTGTGCAGGATCTTAAAAATTTAGAATTTATTGATTATGTTTATGTAATAGATACTAATAAACGTATAATTCAAAATTTTGATCCTCAAATGAATGGGACTATTATTGATGATGATTTAACCAGTAAGGCTTCCAACAACACTGATTCTGGAAAGCCGCTGGTTGTGGTATACAGAGATAATAAAAAAAATGTTAATTTTTATGATCTGTCATTGCCACTATTTCATACAGTACAAACGGTAAGGATAGGTACCGTACGATTAGGATTCAGTGAAGAAATAATATTGAATGAAATCAGAAAATTAACTATTACAATCCTATTAATTGGCTCATTCTTTATTGTTATCTCAATTGTAGGTTCGATAGTTCTTGCAAGTGTTATTATAAAGCCTATCAAGAAATTGACCGAAGGAGCTGTTATTATTGGTGGTGGTAATTTAGATCATAAAATTGAAATTGAAAGCTCAGATGAATTAGGTAAACTTGCTAACGAATTTAATCAAATGACTCAAAGGTTAAAAGTTGCTCAACAGGTGGAAATTGAAAGCCGTATAATGCAAGAACAGATTGATTTAGCTCGTGAAATTCAAGAAGGGCTCAATCCAATGGGTTTTTATAATAAAAGTGGAATCGAAATAAAAGGATTTACACGTGCTGCAAAAGGTGTTGGGGGTGATTATTTTGATTACATTGACATAGATGAATACCGGGTGGGTGCTTTAATAAGTGATGTGTCCGGAAAGGGTGTTCCTGCTTCACTGGTTATGGTAATGATCAGAACAGTTTTTGTTTCATATATACGGAGGGGGGATGTACAGTGTGCTGATGTTGTACGGGCAATTAATGATTCACTCAGTGCAGATTTTGCAATAGATAAATTTGCCACACTGTTTTTTATGATTTATAATCGTTCTAATAATGAGCTGTCGTTTTCAAATGCAGGCCATGGCCCACTTTTTTGTTATCGTTCTTCACTGGATGCATGCACATTGACAAAACTTGAAGGCGTACCAATTGGTATTATGGAAGATGTTGACTATAAGCAAGCTAAAGTTTTGTTAAATATTGGTGATATTATAATAATGTATACTGATGGCGTTACTGAAATGAGGAATGCTGACAAAGAAGAGTATGGTCAAAAAAGATTAAAGGATCTAGTTGTTGCCAATAAGCAACTTAATGCCAAAGAGCTTTCAGATTTAATAGTGAAAGATGTTGACAATTTCAGAGGTGATGTGCCACAGCATGATGACATGACACTTCTTGTTCTAAAACGAACACAATAAAAATTTCATGTAACATACAATCCGTTAAATTAGATCATTTTCATCTTCATAGATGCTAAAAAACCTATCAAGCGTAGCCAGCTTCAATATATTTAATACATCGTCATGTATGTTGATTAATGCAAATTTTCCATTATGGGCACGCATTTTCTTTTGACCTGCAACCAGTGCGCCTATACCGGATGAGTCCATGTAATTTACATCTTTTAAATCTACGACAACGCTGGAATAAGTACCATCGGTTACGCTGAATAATGCCTTTTTTAATTCGCTGACATTATAAAGATCCACCTCCCCGCTAACAGATATAACTTTATGTTCACCAATATCCTTTAATTCTATCTCCATTAAAAGCTCCCAAAATGGTTTTAAGTTTTACGTTTGCTTGAATAATATAAAAAAGGTTAATATTAATTTCAAGCATAATTTTCATGATAATGGCAAACTAAATGAAAATTTAACCCACTTACCATATTCTGATTCAACCCAGATTTTACCCTTATGTTTCTCAATAATTGATTTGCATATATACAATCCCAAGCCTGAACCTTTAATACCTTCAGTGCCTTTTTGCTTTAACCGTGAAAACTTCTTAAATAATTTTTCCATATCTTCTTCAGGTATTCCCACACCTTCGTTATATACTGAGAAGACATATTCATTATTTTGTTGTGTTAACTCTATGTTAATAGTAGTATTAGCCTGACCATATTTTATTGCATTATTAATTAAATTGGTAACTACAATCTTTAGTAGATTTGCATCCCCCATTATTTTTGGTTTTACCTGTATGTTAAGCTCTAATTTCATGTTTTTTATATTATTAGTGTTTTCCGGCATTTCAACTATAGGCTTGATAACTTCTTCATATAAGTCTATCTGCTGACTAAAAGATTCAAGGGAATCCAATTCCATCTTTGATAAATCCAGGTAATTACGGATAATATCTTCTAAATACTGACAGTTGCGAAGTATTGTTTCAATGATTTTTTGCTGGTCGGGAGATAAATTCCCAAAGTATCCTTTATACAGTGTTTCAGCCGTTGTGTGAACTACAGAAACGGGACTTTTTAATTCATGAGAAACTATCGCCAGAAGATCAAGCATGGCAGACTCTGCTTTATTTTGACGCGCTTTGATGGCATTATCAACAACATTACTCAATTCATCAGGTGTAAATGGTTTTGGGATATAGTCAAATGCACCTAATTTCAGGGCTTCACGGGTTGTATCAACAGTTGCAAAACCGGTAAATATAATAACCGTGACATCTGGTTGTTCTTTGCGCAATGTCTTTAATACCTCCATGCCATCCATAACGGGCATTTTGAGATCGGTAATAACAATATCGTATTTTTTTGCCTTAGCCTTTTCAAGTCCCTCACGTCCATTGGTTGCAGTATCAATGGTTAAATCTTCTCGTTTGCGTAAAATTCTTTGACAACTTTTTAAGATAATATCTTCGTCATCAATAATTAATAAGTGTACCTTGTTTTCCATAATTAAATAATGCTCACTGTTATAATTATATGAAATGTTTGGTCTATTTATTGATATGTTTGTGTTTATGTCAAGCAAATAGATTGATAAAGTAATCTACCAGCAGTATTCCATGATACTTATCTTTTTTGTATAAAAAGGGTATCAATAAAATGTGACAGGTCTAAAAAGTTTTGTACCTCACGCATCTCGGAACAATAGGGAATATAAACGTTAGCTATACTGTCACTCCAATTCCACAAATGTTGCTTATCAGGATTAAGCCAGTATATATTACGGGATCGCTCTTTCATTTTAATAAATGAATCTAATCCCGGGTCCTGATTATTGTTACGCGCATCACCTAAAACTAAAACAGTTGTTTTGCTGGTAAGTGCATCGCTGTAATTTTGAATAAACTGATTAAAGCTGTTACCGTAATTACTGCCCCAACCATAGGTAAAATTGGTATCGCTGAATATTGAGTTTAATGCTCGTTCCGGATCCATTTCCCGGAACAAGTCGGTAATTTCAACAAGGTTACTGATAAATGCAAAAGAACGTACCTTTGCAAAAAGCGACTGCAACGTATACGTCAACAGCAACATAAATCTTGAATATTGGTTAACCGAACTTGAAATATCGCACAAAACCACCAGTTGAGGCCTGTCAATTTTCCTATCCCTGTGAAAAATTTTAAATGGAACGCCACCGTATTGAAGATTCCTGCGCAGGGTTTTTTTTATATCAAAGTTTCCTCGCTTTACCCTTTTTTTCCGTAATGATATCCTGTTTTTCATCTTCTGGCCAAATCGCTTTATTAATTCTCGCATCTCTTTTATTTCATCAGGTTTTAGCTGATATATGTATTTATTTAAAAGATAATCCTCACGCTGTTTTATAGTACTGCCCATGGTTCGCTCAAACATGCGTTTTCTAATCATACCCATAATGACTTCAAATAGTTGGGGCGATAGTTCCTGGTAATCAGAATCATTGGCACCAGCAGATGCAAATTGTGAGCGCTTGTTAAACAACGACAATCCCACAGCACCGCCAGATTCAGATGATAGTTCTTCATCAATGAAAATTTTTGTAAGATACTCGTTTGATTTTTTAAAAAAAGATTGAGGATGTGATTCTAAAAAATTGTCAATTAATGAATTGAGCAACGATGTTTCTTCCGGTGTAAAAATAAAATCTTCAGAATGCGCATGCAGAGTGTAGATATCCAATAAAGAATCATTTCCCTTTTTTCGCTCAAAAAATTGTTCAAAACATTGATTAAAAACAGGAATATCAGTATAATCTTTAATAAGAGTGGTAGCTAATGTTTGTTTAAAAACTTCTTTTTCCAGAATTGATATATGTGAAATTGCATTCATCATATCCATTATTTCAACAATGGATAGATCAACTCCTGCTTTTTTTAAAACTTCTGCAAATTCAAAAAAAACTCCTTTGGCCTTGTCTTCTTCAATTATAATGTTTTTTATAATATTATTATTGTGGAACATACATTATTAGTGAACAATAATAGAATGCAGATTCTTTTTCACAAGCTCAATATCTTTTTCATACTTTAAAATAAAGTTTAATGTATCAATTGCTATATCCCTGTTCAGGACTTCACAGCCCATCAAGGTTAGTGCTTTTGCCCAATCCAGTGTTTCGCTGATGCTTGGGTCTTTTTTTAAAGGAAATTTTCTTATTTCATGAATTGCATTAATAATTTCTTTAATGAGATAATTGCCACATTCAGGAACTTTTAGTTGTATTATCCGTTCTTCTAATTCTTTTGTTGGATAATCAATATAAAGATGTAAGCATCTACGTTTTAAAGCATCTGACATTTCACGGGCGTTATTAGAGGTTAGTAATACAAAGGGTTTGTTCTTTGCAACAATAGTACCTATTTCGGGGATAGTAACCTGATAATCAGAAAGAACCTCCAGTAAAAAAGCTTCAAATTCAGAGTCGGATTTATCAATTTCATCAATGAGCAATAATGAGGTTATATCATTTGTAATAGCTTTTAGTATAGGGCGTGCTACTAAAAATTTTTCTGAGAAAAAAACATCTTCTTCGCTGGTCAATTTATTTACTGCATCTTTTAATGTAGCCTGATCCTCAAGAATTCTTGATAATTTATCTTTCAATATCTGAGTATACAAAAGCTGCTTGGCATATTCCCACTCATACAATGCTTTTGCTTCATCCAGACCTTCATAGCACTGAAGGCGTATTAATTCAAATCCTAAAGACTTTGCAATACATTTGCCTAAATCAGTTTTTCCAACTCCTGCAGGTCCTTCTACTAAAACAGGTTTTTCCATTTTTAATGCAAGGTATACAGTAGTTGCTATGTCTTTGGAACAAATATATTTTTGTTTCTCCAACTCATGGATTGTATTCTCAACAGAGGTAAACATAATAGAGCCTTTGTTTTATAAGTTGATACCATTGCTACAAATATAGCATAATTATCAAGAACTTTATATAAAAATAATTTTACTGAACAGTATTTATAGCGTGTATTCATCATGAAAAGTATTATAATCTAATCTTGTTAAATAGATTTAAATCATGGAGACGTAAAGTAATGGAATCACCAGTGGTTTGTGGATTTTCCATACAGTAATTGGAAATTTTTTGAGTAACAGACAATACTCGTGCTACGTCACCCAATGTATCTATATAATTATTAGAAAATGCATTTTCTAATTGTTGACGGGTAAATGTTTTTTGTAATGCCAACAGATTTTCAACTTCGTCTATGAGTTCATTCTGATCAGGCATGGTTATATTTTTTGCCAGGTAACATAAATAGCCTATGTATGCTTCACCTATCAATGCACGCTCTACCATGCCCCATTTTTTTAAAATTTTACGTAACTCCTTATCCTTCACCGGACTGCATTGTAAAGCGTTGCAGGGAAAATCGTCCAGAGTAAGGGTAGCATGGTTAATTGTTGGTAAAATTGACATGTCAAGCTGTTGCAATGCATTTTCCGGGAGCTGGTATGTTTGTATATATACAATTTTTGTAAATTTATCTTCACCAGTCCTTCTTGCAGTGACAAAAAGTAAATCTGCATCTTTGCCGCCAGTAATATATTTTTTATGTCCGGATAGTGAAAGCGTATTGTTATCGATATACCGTGCTGTCATTCTTGCAGTATCAGGTTCGGTGTGAGCCATGGCACCTATTGTAACCGGTGTTAATGCTGGTATTTCCCATGGTTGTAACTGGTTTATATCAAAGTAAACGCATCTCATTAATACTGATTGAACAATCCATAATAAAGCAAATCCTAAATCGCCACCGTGCAATGCTACATCAGTTGATGGCAGTTGGTTGAAGTCTAATAAACAGTGTGATGGGGGATAATCGCTTGCAAATGCTATCCATGATTCTTTAAATAAAGAATGATTGCGCACTCGGTCAACATAAGTAGACTCTACCATATTTAAGGAACTATCGCCCATATTATTTTCTTTTTAGGTTTAATAACGCTTCAATTTTTGTTTGTAAACCAAAAAGGTTTATAAAGCCTGTTGCGTCTCTGTGGTCATAGAGAGCACTATCGTCAAATGTAGCTATGTCTGGCTCGTATAAAGTCACGGGTGATTTGCGTCCTACAGCCATGCAGCTTCCTTTAAAAAGTTTTACCTTAACAGTGCCCGTCACATTCTTCTGAGATTCATTGATAAATGCATCCAGTGCCTCCCGACGTTTTGTAAACCACAATCCGTTATAAACAAGCTCAGCATATTCTATTGCCAACCTGTCTTTTAAATGCTGAGTATCTCTGTCCAGTGTTATAGCTTCAAGATCGCGATGGGCTACATGCAAAATGGTTCCCCCAGGGGTTTCGTACACGCCACGTGATTTTATGCCAACAAGACGATTTTCAACAATATCTATCCTGCCCACACCGTTTTCCCCTGCAATTTTATTTAAAGTTTTCATAAGGGTAACGGGGTCCAACCTTTTACCATCAATGCCAGCAGGTGTGCCGTGTTCAAAATCTATTTCTATATAAGTTGGTTTATCCGGTGCTTTTTGGGGTGATTGAGTTAATAGAAACATGCTCTCGTCAGGTTCGCGCCACGGATCTTCCAGTATGCCACCTTCATAGGAAATATGAAGCAAATTTCTGTCCATACTGTAAGGCTTATCTTTTGTTACCGGAACGGGGATATTGTGTTTTGCTGCATAATCAAAAAGCGATGAACGTGAAGTTAAATTCCACTCACGCCATGGGGCTATGATTTTTAGCTGTGGTGCCAGTGCTTTGAAGGTTAACTCAAAGCGTACCTGATCATTGCCTTTTCCCGTTGCTCCATGACATACTGCATCAGCGCCTTCCTGTAACGCTATCTGTACCTGTTTTTTTGCAATAACAGGGCGCGCTATGGATGTGCCAAGCAAATATCTATTTTCATAGATTGCATTTGCTTTAATACAGGGGAAAATAAAATCGCGAACAAACTCTTCTTTTAAATCTTCGATATAACATTTTGATGCACCGGTATTGATTGCTTTTTGTTCCAATCCATTGAGTTCCTCTTCCTGTCCAACGTCTGCAGCAAAACAGATGACCTCGCATTTATATGTTTCCAGCAGCCACTTAACAATAACCGAAGTATCAAGTCCACCGGAGTATGCCAGCACAACTTTTTTAATACTCATACTGTACCTCAATAGCAAACGATAGTAATTTACATAATTCTTAATAGTATATTGGTACGTTGAAGTATAGGGCATTATAGTCAAGCTAAATATTGATGGTTATAGTAAAAACTGCACAAGTTCATGTGAATTAACAAGCATTGCAAACAGGCGATATTTTTTTGAAACAGCTTCGCGTGAATTAGCACGTGCCAGGAGAGTTAATCGTCCTTTTTCCATTATTATATTTGATCTCGATCATTTTAAAAATATCAATGATACCTATGGACATCTTAAAGGTGATGATATTTTAAAAAAAAATAGCACAAAAGGTTGTATCACAGCTACGTACCCTGGATATCTATGCACGGTATGGTGGCGAAGAGTTTATCATCTGTTTGCCTGAGACAATGCCAGATGATGCTGTGATAGTAGCTGAAAGGATCAAGAATATAGTGGAGGAATGTACATTTAACGACAATGACCATTTAATAACAGTAACCATAAGCTCAGGGATTGCCTCATTGGCGGATATAGACGAAGAGCTGGAAATGATCATAAAACATGCCGATGAGGCATTATATCAGGCTAAACAAAGCGGAAGAAACCGTGTTGCTGTTTATAGAAAAAATGGATACAATTAAGTGCAGTACTATTTTGCCATTAAAGCACATAAAATAGACTTTTGTACATGGAGCCTGTTCTCGGCCTGATCCAATACTATGGATTGGGGTGAATCTATGACCTCATCGGTAATTTCTTCACCGCGGTGGGCAGGTAAGCAGTGCATTACTTTGCAATTGGGAGCACATTTATCCAGAATCTTCATTGTTATTTTGTATTTTGCAAAATTTTTTCTCCGTCGAGACGCTTCCTTTTCCTGCCCCATGCTAACCCACACATCAGTATAAAGATAAGTAGCCTGTTCAACCGCCAGTGCAATATCACTTGTCAGAGTAATAACACTGCCTGATTTTGAAGCTATTGAAAAAGCCATCTCAACTACATTTTTTGCAGGATAATATCCTTTAGGGCATGCCAGCGCAAAGTTTACACCCAGCATAGCTGCGGTAAGCATGAGCGATTGAGCAACATTATTACCATCACCAACAAATGCCAATTTCTCATTTTTAAAATTTTTATTGTGCTCGTAAATTGTATAAAAATCAGCTAATGCCTGGCAAGGATGAAACATATCGGTTAGCCCGTTTATCACCGGTATGGTTGCATTTTCAGCTAATTCCAGCGCTGTTGCATGAGCATAACATCGTATCATGATTCCATCTAAATAGCGTGATAAAACTCTAGCTGTGTCACCAACTGTTTCTCCACGTCCTAACTGTATATCGTCTCTGCTTAAAAACAATGCATAACCGCCCAGCTGAAACATTGCAACCTCAAACGAAACTCGTGTACGGGTTGATGTCTTTTCAAAAATCATCCCCAGTGTTTTACCCTCAAGAAAATTGTGTGTTTTGCCATGGTTAAGTTCGTCTTTCATCTTTTGTGTATATTCAAAGATAGCAATAATTTCTTCTTTAGAAAAGTCTGTAATACTGAGCAAATCTTTTGTTTTTACCTTAGGAATTTTACCAATCATGCTGTTACTCCTGCAAAAATACTATCAAGGATAGACAACCCCTCAGTAACAAGTTTTTTGTTAATGGTCAAAGGCGGCATTATTCTAATTACCTTTTCGGCAGTACAGTTGATAATTAAACCTTTTTTTAATGCTTCAACAACAATGGGTTGCCCTGCCATTGAAAGCTCAATTCCAATATGCAAACCAATACCCCGCACATCAATAATAAGGGTAGGATATTTTTTTTTCATAAGCGATAGTTTCTCTACAATAAGTTTGCCCATGGTATTGACATTGTTGAGCAAGGATTCTTTTTTGCAATGTTCCAGAACAGTTTTTGCTGCTGCAGCAGCCAGGTGATTGCCGCCAAAGGTTGTCCCGTGTGTTCCCTTTGGAAAAAATTCCACCAAAATATTTTGAGCGTGAATGGCACCGATAGGGACACCACCTCCAAGACCTTTAGCAAGCGATATGATATCAGGCTGTATGTCATAATGCTGATAGGCAAACATCTTGCCAGTACGGGCAATACCCGTCTGTACCTCATCAATTATTAATAAAATATTGTTCTCTTTACATAATGAGCTGATTTCTTTTATAAAGTAACTATCGGCAACTGTTATGCCACCTTCGCCCTGAACAAGCTCGGTTATCACTGCGCAGATTTTTCCTTTATTGGCTTCCAGTGTCTTTTTAAATTGTGTGACATCATTAAACGGCACATAGATAAAACCAGGAACTATCGGGCCAAACCCTGAACGAATCTTTTCCTGAGCAGTTGCCGACATGGCACCAAACGTTCTGCCGTGGAATGAGTTTGTGAACGATATGATATGATACTTATCATTGGATTGGGATATTCCATATTTTCGTGCTAATTTTATTGCAGCTTCATTAGCTTCGGTGCCGCTGTTTGTAAAAAGGGTTTTGCCCGGGAATGATGTTTCCGAAAGCAATTGAGCGGCTTCTATCTGCTGTTTGTTGAAGAACCAATTTGATGAATGCATAATAGCATCAATCTGTTTATGTAGAGCGCTATTCAATGCCGGGTGATTATATCCCAACGAATTGACTGCAATCCCGGCAAAAAAGTCAATATACCGTTTGCCATCCTGGTCAAAGAGTTCGCTCCCTTTCCCTTTTATAAAACAAGCCGGTAACCGGGTGCCATAATTTTGAAAAAGATATTGATTATCCTGTTCTATCAATGTTTGTAATTTTTTTGATACTGCCATAAAGTATATCCCATAAAAAAAAATAAATCGGTTTGACCCGATTGCTCACTCAATATACTATCATTCTATAATGTCAATATATTTTGGTAATTTTTAGTAAAAAGATAAAATTTTATTAAAATGATTTAAAAATGGGCTTGCATATAAACTTATTTTATAGTATACTATATGATGAAAGGATGTGTAAGTGTTTGATAGTTACTATGGAAGATGAACTATGATATGTGAACGGTGTAAACTAAGAGAAGCAACAGTCCATTTGACTGAGATTATCAGGAATGAAAAAACTGAAGTTCATTTGTGTGATAACTGTGCCCGCGATATGGGTCTAAGCTCACACGGCGGTGGTTTTTCTCTTACGGTTTCTGATATGATGTCCTTTCTGGATGTAAAGGATATGAATGATATGAATGATATGGTTGATAGTAACACCTGTGCCACCTGTGGATGGACACTCATAGATTATAAACGAACAGGGAAGCTGGGTTGTGCAGATTGCTATAGCTCATTTAAGGAAGCTTTAACACCAATCTTATCAGGATATCATGGTTCAACATTTCATATTGGGAAAATGCCACTGAAATATATAGAGCATAGAAAATCAAAGGTAATGCTTGATTCAATGCGTTTGAAAAATGTTGCAACGTTATCGCTTCATGACCTTGAAAATATGCTTGAAGTTGCAGTAGAAAATGAAAATTATGAAGAAGCAGCAAAATTACGAGATGAGATAATAAAACTGAAAAATCAACAGGGGGCATAATGTTTGAACAGTTGTTGGAACAATCACCCTTCTGGGCAAGAATAGGTCCTCTGGCAGATGTTGCTATGACAACCCGTGTAAGGTTTGCAAGAAATTTGCCATCGTTACCTTTTGCCACTAAAATGCGGGAATCTGATATAACCATACTGGAAACCATAGTGCGACAGGCTGTTATTGCTTCAACGTTATTTCAAAATACTCAATTTGTTAATCTGCGTGATTGCAGTTCTGATGACCGACGTTTTTTATGTGAACGTGATATCATCACTCATGAGATGGAATTAAGTGATTACAGCTCTGTTGTTTTTGATCATCAGCAAAATTTTTCCATTCTTATAAATGAAGAGGACCACATACGTATACAGGTTATAAAACCTGGATTACAGATGCTGGAAGCTTTCAAATTAGCCGATGAAATTGATGATGAATTAAACAAGTACATTTCATATGCTTTCAATGATGATATTGGATTTTTAACCACCTGTCCTTCAAATGTGGGGACAGGATTGCGTGTTTCAGCAATGTTGCATTTGCCCATGTTGACAGCAACAAAAAATATGGGTGAGGTTATTAAGATTGTACGTGAATATCAGGCTCAGATAAAAGGAATTGTCCATGATGCAACAAAAACAGTAGGTAGCATATATATCGTCAGCAATAAAGCAACATTAGGAAAATCTGAGATAGATATTATAGAAGAAGTTGATAAGGTTATCAGTATTATTATTGATCTTGAAAATAATGCCCGTGAAGAATATTATCAGCATCATAAAGATATGCTGGAAGATATGATCTGGAGATCATATGCAATTGTTGCATTTTCAAGGACAATGAATTATGCGGAAGCTATTGAGCATTTATCGCTTATTCGGCTGGGTGTTGTATTATCCGTATTAAAAAATATTGAACTTTCTGCAATTAATGATTTAATGATACATATACAGGTATCACATCTTCAGAAAATAGCAGGAAAAATTTTTGCCACATCTGAAGAAGGTGATTCCTTCAGAGCAGCATATCTTCGAAAGAGATTCGGAGATAAGGAGTAAAAAAAGATGTTTGACTATACCAAGAGGTCACGAAAAGTATTAGAAGTTCTGGCACAGGCAGAAGGGCGGCGGTTAAATTCTGATGCTTTAGGGCCGGAACATATTATGCTTGCCCTGTTAAAGGATGATGACTCCGTCGCTGCACGCATATTGAAAAATATGGGAGTAAATTTTGAAATACTACGCAGAAATATAGAGCAGTCAATTCGGAGGTCAGGTTCTACAATAATACTGGGCAATCTTCCGCTGAGTGCTCGTTTTACCCGGATTATTGAAATAGCAAAAGATGAAGCTCGTAAATTGAAAAACAACTATGTTGGTACAGAACATCTTTTGCTTTCTATTTTCAGGGATGGAACATGCTCTGGCATTGATACGCTTATCCGTGCAGGTATAGATTATAATGTTTTGAAAAGTGAAGTACAGAAGATATTGGGTGTTACTCCTGATGGGAGCACACAGCAAAAAGGTAATGATAAAACAAAAACACCTACCCTGGATGAGTTTGCCATTGAATTAACACGATTGGCTGCTGAAGATAAATTGGACCCTGTAATAGGGCGTGATACTGAAATAGAACGAGTAATCCGCATCTTATCCCGTAAAACAAAAAATAATCCTGTACTGATTGGTGAAGCTGGTGTAGGTAAAACTGCAATTGTGGAAGGATTATCACAGCGTATTATTCATCATGATGTGCCTGAACCTCTTTTTAACAAGAGAGTATTATCATTGGATTTAGCTTCTGTTGTAGCTGGTACTAAATATCGTGGCGAATTTGAAGAACGTTTAAAACGCATCATGAAAGAGATAAAAGGCTCGGACAATGTTATCCTTTTTATTGACGAGCTTCATACCATTATAGGTGCGGGAGCTGCTGAAGGAGCTATCGATGCTGCTAATATTTTAAAACCAGCGCTGGCACGTGGTGAGCTCCAGTGTATTGGAGCAACAACACTCAATGAATATCGTATATACATTGAAAAAGATGCTGCACTTGAACGGCGTTTTCAAACAGTTATGGTAGATGAACCAACGGCTGATGAAGCTGTTGAAATTTTATTTGGATTAAAAGAGCGCTATGAAATTCACCATAAGGTGCGCTATACCGATGAAGCTATCAGGAAAGCTGTTCTGTATGCAAACAGATATATACATGATAGATATTTACCGGATAAGGCAATAGATGTTATTGATGAAGCAGGTTCAAAGGCAAGATTGGAAAACTGTGAAAGGCCTGTTGATATTGAATTATTAGAACAGGAGATTGAAGAGCTTAATGATCGTAAAAATAATCTTGTTAAGGCTCAGGAATATGAACAGGCAGCATCAATCCGTGACACAATCATTGAAAGAAAAGCTCTTCTTTCACAGAAGATAAGCGATTGGCAGCAGCGCATCAATGACTATGCAGTGGTAGTTGATGAAAAACAGATAGCTACCGTTGTTGCACAATGGACAAAAATACCTGTAGAAAAGCTTGAGGAGTCCGAATCCCAGAAATTATTACAGATGGAGCAGGAGCTCCATAAGCGAATTATTGGACAGGATAATGCAATCAATGTCATCAGCAGGGCAATACGACGCTCTCGCACGGGGCTGCGAAGTGCTCAAAGGCCTATTGGTTCATTTATTTTTCTTGGCCCTACTGGTGTTGGGAAAACTGAATTGGCTAAAGCATTAGCCGAGTTTTTATTTGATGATGACGATGCCCTTATCAGGTTTGATATGTCCGAATTTATGGAAAAACATTCTGTATCGCGTTTAATTGGCGCTCCTCCCGGATATGTTGGGTACGAAGAAGGAGGACAATTAACTGAAAAGGTAAAACGCAGGCCATATTCCGTGATACTATTTGATGAAATTGAAAAAGCCCATCCTGATGTATTCAATATATTATTACAGGTACTTGAAGAAGGCGAACTTACCGATAATTTTGGTTCTGTAACAAGCTTTGTGGATACTGTTATTATTATGACCTCTAATGCTGGTAATCGTGAATTCCAAAAGATAGGTAAGATGGGATTTAATGAAATCAATGCCAATCAAATTCAATTCCAGAATGTTGACGAAGAAGTTAAACGATTATTCAGTCCGGAATTTTTAAATAGAATTGATGCAGTTGTCCATTTCCATAAGTTGAATGAGCACCATATACGGCAGATTCTTGATTTATTATTACAGGAGGTCAATGAACATTTAACAGAGCAGGGCATTGAACTGTTAGTATCGCATAAAGTAAAGAACTATCTTGTCAGTAAAGGTTTTAATGACAAATATGGTGCGCGATATCTTAGAAGAGCTGTGCAAAACGAGATTGAAGACAGATTGGCGGTTGAGATATTAAATGGGAAATTTAAAGGATGCCATAAGGTGTATGCTGGCATCAAGAACCAAACAATCTATTTTAAACCTGAGAAAAATGGAACAGTTGGAGATATAAATACTCCTGAAGTTGTTCATTATAAATAAAAATATGTTCTCATTTCATGAAAAAATCACAAAAGAAAACCCATGGACGTTTAAACCATAGATTCAAAGGTTCAGGACATAGAATCAGTTATAGTGATGTTATACATAAAATCAAAAATAGATTTTTTTTACCTAAATTTTTAAAGTCAATAAAAAAGTATGGTATATCCGGATTTTCAGGCGGCAATAAGGTTACCCTTATCAACAATGGCGATTTATTTTTTGATGAATTATTTGCTGCTATTGATAGTGCAACATTAAGTATTAATCTTGAAACATATATTTTTAATAGTGATGATATTGGCTGGAAAGTTGCACGTAAGTTAGCAGCAAAGGCAAAGAAAGGTGTAGATGTTAATATCATCTATGATGCTGTGGGGTGCATTAATACTTCTGGCGAGCTTTTTGAATATTTGAGAAAAAACAAAGTTGAATTAATTGAGTTCCATCCCATTATACCCTGGCGTAAATATTTCAATTTATATCTACGAGATCACCGTAAACTCATGGTTGTAGATGGCAGCACAGCATTTGTAGGTGGGATGAATATAGGGAATGAATATGCCGGAGAAAAATATGGAGGTGAAAATTGGCGGGATACTCACCTGAAAATTGAAGGGCCAGCAGTACGTGATTTAGAGTATTTTTTTCTGGAAAACTGGCATAGACAGGGCGGCGCTCTTGTTGATATAGCCAGGTATTTTCCTGTTATTAATCATAAAGGTGATACTATTGTATTGGTTTTAAGCAGTTATTCTCGTAAAAATGTAAAGCCGATTTACCAGACATATTTAGCAGCAATTGCCAATGCACAAAAATATATCTATATAGCAAATGCGTATTTTGTCCCTGATAGTAAAATTAGCAGGGCATTGATCCATGCAGCAAAGAGAGGTGTAGATGTCAGGATACTATTACCCTCGGTTAGTGATATCCCATTTGTTCAATATGCAAGCAGATACCTTTATAAACGTTTTCTTAAAAATCATATCCGTATTTATGAATATATCCCAACGGTATTACATGCAAAAACCGCTGTTATAGATGATATATGGTCAACAGTAGGTTCAACAAATTTAGATAGACGCAGTTTTAATGCTAATCTTGAGGTTAATGCTATTGTTCTTGATCAGAATTTTGGGAATAAGATGAAGAAACAGTTTTTAAAAGATATTAAACAAAGTAAAGAGATAGTATTTGAGCAATACCAGCGAAGATCGTCTACACAACTTATAAAAGAATGGTTTTGTTACCGTTTCAGATACCTGTTATAATATAATGATTAAACATTTTTATACTATTTTATACTGTGATTAAAAACCTTCCACAATAGGTGCACACTGCAAGGTGCTTTTTAGATTTAATCTTTGCCATTTCAACTGGCGGTATAACCATGTGGCATCCACCGCAGGCATTTTTTTCCAGAATGGCAAAAGGATTTTGACATTTTTTTCTCATACGTTCATAATATGAAAGTGAGCGGTTATCAATAAATTTCCGTAATTCATTAATCTTTCTTGTTAATGCTTCGGATGTATCGCCGGTATCATACAGGCGGTAAAGCTGGTCAAGCCGTATGAGCAGGTCAAGGTCAGTGGAAGGAATGCCAGAAAGATTCTCAATATGTTCATCTTCCTTATTGATTTCGGTTAGCGATTCAAAATAAAGTTTTGCTTCTTTTGTTAGTATTGGATATATTTTTGACGGTGTTCGTGCTTCATCGATTTTACTTCGTTTCTCTGAGCTTGAAAATATTCGCGCCATCATACCAACCAGGTAAAGATACTTGGTGCTGAGTGATGTGGGAAATATGCTGAGCATGACATATTTAACCGGCTGTTTATCAAACGATTCGTATTCAATTGGTTCATTACATATTCCAAATACAGTAAGCAATTTTTTGACTGAATCGGTGCGAACATGCGGGATTGCAAAACCATTACCAACACCGGTATTTTCCAGTGTTTCACGATGTATGACCTGTGTATAATACCTGTCGGCATTATCCAGTTTCCCTAATTCCTGCAACTTGTGAATTAACTCTTTTATTACCAGTTGCTTTTCTGTACTCTTAATGGAAATTAGATGTTCTTTGGGTAATAGTTCTGATAGATCCATTGTTTTAAATAATCTCCTTTATAAATTAATTTTTTTATATGGCATATCCTTTTTTTATTGGGAATTCCATAATATAATTGTATCATAAAAAAATAATATTACTAAAATCAATACATTATTATAAAATATTTTTTGAACACATCCATTTTTTATAATTGTTATTATCTATGAACAGTGCTCAGGTGCGTACATTTGGCAGTAATGACAATTGATGAATTTTTATTATCAATATCGATGCATTGCTGTGTTAATGCACATCAAGCATTGTGAATAGTTTGAACCAATGGATATAATCGGAATGTACCGGTAAATAGCACCATAGTTTTTCCAGGGCTTTTTTTGGCGATAGTTACTGGTAAATGTATATCATCAGTAATGATGAGATGATAGTTTTTGATAACTTCATCATCAGGGTAATAGCTTCTGCTGTCATTGAGGGGGAGATAATATACTGGATGCTGTGTATAGCGCTGTATGATAGTTAGCAAAGAGTGGATATCCTTGTCGTTCATAAAGCTTACACAAAATATACAATCATACCCGGAATAGGTGTTTATCAGGGCTTCTACTGTGGTTTGCATCGCTTCCGGATTGTGTGCACAGTCAAACAGTATCAATGGATCTTCACCAAACAACTGGCTCCTTCCCGGGATGGTTATGGTTGATAGAGCTTTGATTATATCATCAGTGACTATCGCCCAATAATAATTTTTTAAAAGTAAAACTGCAGCTATGGCAACCGCAGCATTGTATGCTTGAAAGCTCCCAGCTAACGGGATGGTGACATTGCTACATTTTTGCAAACCGCCAAACAGCGGATGATTGCACACAACATCACATGTTAACACGGGATGATTTGATGTTATTGAACAGTGAATATTGGTATTAAACAAAATAATGGGTGCATTGTTTAATGCCGCTTCATGCCGCAGTGTTGCAAGCGCTTCTGGATGCTGGTGCGCAATAACAACAGGTGTGTTTTGTTTTATGATACCCGCTTTCTGGTATGCTATTTGTTGCAGAGTATTTCCCAGTATTGCAGTGTGATCATACGCAATGGGTGTTATAACACTCACAAGAGGAGTTACAACATTGGTTGAGTCAAGCCTTCCGCCAAGTCCTGTTTCAATAACTGCAATATCAACTGAGTTTTGAAAGTACAAAAATGCCATGGCGGTAAATGCATCAAAGAATGTAATGTGCAGATTATGCTTTGTACATAGTTGTTCAATGATAGTGCTGAAATGTGCTATTGTTTCATCAGCTATTTCATTACCATTGACAGTGATACGTTCATTATACCGCAGAAGATGCGGCGAGGTATAAAGTCCAACACGGTAACCTGCTGCCTGCAACATGGCAGCAATCATATATGCCGTGGAACCTTTACCATTGGTTCCGGCAATATGTATTGTTTTAATGGCTGTATGCGGATTATGAAGCAGGCTCAGCAATGTAACAATAGCATCGGGTGAATAGTGTACATAGCGCGCTGAATGAACCGATTCATTATTCACAAGCGATTGTAAAAAAGGCGGCAGCATGGTTACTGCAATGCCTGAGTTAGTGCGTTATACATAATTTCAAATGGGGCTGGTTTTCCCGTCCATAGCTCAAACTGCATACATGCCTGATAAAGCAGCATATATTCACCGGTTATGGTTTTACAACCTTTATTACGTGCTTTTTTTATCAACATGGTTTCACGCGGGGAATAAATGATATCAACGATTATGTGATGGGGATGTATACAATGTTCATTAATGGGGCTGGTATCCGCATGCGGTGACATGCCAACGGGAGTAGTGTTGATGATGATGTCAAAAGGCAATGTTGTATCAGGGTGCAAATCATGAAGTAAACAGCTATTGACAGATATACCATGATGCTGTAGATCATGTACCAGATGCATCACATTATTTTCATTCCTTCCACAGATGATAATATGTGCATTGTTGTGTGCTAATGTGTAGGCGATAGCTCTTGCGGAACCGCCGTTGCCAATGATTAAAACATTTTTATGTACATAATCAACAGCATGATGCTCTAACGCTTTGATGAGACCATTGCCATCGGTATTGTACCCTTTTATGTTGCCATTGACATTGATGAGAGTATTAACCGAACCAATTTCCAGTGCCAGATCGTCAACCTCATCGCATAGAGATGCCAGTTCAACCTTAAACGGTATCGTTACACTTGCTCCCTGTATCCCCAATGTTTTCATTGCTTCAATTGCTTTTTGTGCAGACTGTGGTTGGAATGCAACGTAGATTGCATTTATATGAAGATGTTCAAAGGCAACATTGTGCATGACAGGTGACAATGAATGCCTTACTGGATTGCCTATGATACAGTATACCGTTGTATTTGCATCTGGTTTCACGGTTTATCTCGTTCAATAAAGTTGGTTGTAAAATCAGTACGTTCAGCTACTATAAAAAAGCCATCTTTGTCAACCTTAAATCCATTGTGATAACTGGTTACCATAATAGCTTCAAGCGGGTTCATGATGAGCTGATGTTCCCAGTTTCCTTCACGCAATAGCAAGCCACACTGTCCATTGACACAAATAAAAAGTTCAGGGCAACTGTGCTTTTCTAACCTGTCAATTTCATGGGCACTGTTGTATTCCGGATGGTAGATACCAACGCGCCATAGATTTTCATCCTGAGCAACTACATTCCAGCGTGTATCAGCAGTAAGTTTAAAAATTTCATTGTAGTTCATGGAGTACACTCCTCAGAGCATATAAAAATGTTTGTTGCAATAGATAGCTGTCACAAACGATTACAATTTACAATATGAATAAACAACAAACTAAAAGAAGTAATCATAAAAAGTTAAGAAAGCAGAACACATAATCAAAAATCAGTCAAGCTAAAAGGATTGTCAATGGGCAAACACCATGCACCATCACCATGACAGAAAAGCAGGGTAAGACTATAGTTGTATAGATAATAGTAACAACAAGAACTGCAAAATAATGTAATAGGTTTTACAAATTTTTCTTGAAAATTATGGTGTACCTATTACCTATAAACTGTGATTTCACCTATACTATATATAGAACTCATTTATTGTAGTATAACTGTTGATATACCATGACATGGAATATGGATACTGCATCATATATTAATAATGTGCTTACCATAGCTGGTTCTGACTCTGGCGGTGGCGCCGGTATACAGGCGGATGTAAAAACAATAACCGCTCTGGGTAATTATGGTATGACGATTATCACAGCAATCACTGCACAGAATACATTGGGTGTAAGTGATTATATGCCGGTACCTCTTGATATGATTCAAAAACAGTTTGATGCAGTAGCATCTGATATCCCCATACATGCGGCTAAAACTGGTATGCTTGCCAGCTCTGAGATTGTTGCATTGGTAGCATCGAATATAAAGAAATATTCCATACCGTATACTGTTGTTGACCCTGTCATGGTTGCAAAGGGCGGATCAACACTGCTTTCTCACGATGCCATCAGTGCTGTGATTAATCTTCTTTTACCGGTGGCGCATGTTGTTACTCCAAATCTCCATGAGGCTGAGGTTTTAACTGGTTTAACCATACAAACAATAGATGATATGAAAAAGGTTGCAAAGCAAATTCATTCATCTGGTGCGCGATATGTCGTTATAAAAGGCGGCCATCTGAATGATAGTGCCGATGATGTTATTTATGATGGGAACGACTATACCATTTTGCAGGGCACAAAAATAAATACACAAAACACACATGGTACAGGATGTACCTTTTCTGCCGCGATTGCATCATATTTAGCTAATGGATACAACGCCATAGAAGCCATAGCAAAGGCAAAAGCATTTATTACAAAAGCAATACAATTTTCATTGCCATTGGGTAAAGGGCATGGTCCCACCAATCATTTAGTTGATATTGTTAATAATAACTATAAAGAAGAAGTTATACATGAGGTAGAACAAGCATTTTCTGTTATTCAGGCTGCACAGTGCGGCGATATCCTTGTGAGCGGTTCATCCAATATTGGGTATGCCCTTCCGTATCCTATAAATCAAACTGATTTTGCTCTCTTTCCGGGAGGTATCATAACCCATCAGGATTCAGTCTTCAAGATAAAAGACGCAGCATGTAATGTTGAACATCCGCTTGCTGATATGATGCAGAAAATTAAAGGTAACTATCGCACAGCTATAAGTATAAAAAATAGTAATGCCATCAGGGCGATAGCTCATGCTATGGATGTGCCGGTTATACAGGTGACTGCTCCTGATGAACTTATGAACACGGGTTTTGATAAATCGCAGATTATGATTGTTGTTGATGATGATCCGTTGTTATATATTGCTGGACAAAACCCTCTTGATGTAGCACAGATAGTGGTTAGCATAAAAAGGAGATTGCATGAATATACCTCATAAACAGCTATTTGATTTTCTGGATAATGAGTTTCCTCTAATGTATCAGGAGGAATATGATAATTCCGGGCGACAGATAGCTTTTGATGAAAGTAATGTTACCGGAATTCTTATAGCTATGGATATATCCCCACAGATCATTGATGAAGCCATTGAAAAAAAATGTAATTGTATTATAACACACCACCCCATGTTTTTCCGTTCATTAAAAAATATTACCATATCCAGTGTTCATGGTTTCATGACAATACGGCTGATTCAAAATACTATCAGTGTATATGCAGTGCATACCAATTTAGATGCACTATGCTGGGATATTTTAGCAAAAACTGTCAGGCTTAACGATATCAAAATGTTATTTCCTGATAAGCGGTTTAATGGAATTGGTTTTGGTGCCATTGGATGTATGCAGGATGAAATGTTGTTATCGCAATTTATTGAGCAGTTGCAGCATGAACTTAAAACCATGGCAATTATTTATTATGGCAATCTGGATAAAAAGATTAAAACGATAGGTGCTTTTAATGGGTCAGGTTCAAAAAAGATCAATGCTATCATACAATCATATCCCGTTGATTGCATTGTTACCGGTGATGTTGGTTATCATGATGCAGTCTATGCCAATAATCATGATGTGGCGGTTATTGATATTGGACATTATAGTTCCGAAAAACCCCTCCTTCATTTTTTACATTCAAAACTATACAACTACTTGACAAATGCCATGCATTGTAGCGATGTTCGTTTAATAATTTCAGAAAAAGAACAAAATCCTATGCATTGTGGTGTACAAAATGGGAAATGAGATATATGTAATGTTAGAGCTTCAGGCTATATGGAATAAGGTTTTAGATTCTAAAACTGAGATTGCACGTTCACGTCATGCAATTGATTTCTGGCGTGATGAAATGAAGAGCATTGGAGCCAGGATGTCTGATTTGCGTTCAAGAGTTGACCAGCTTAAATTGAAAATCAAAGAAAAGGAAATGGAATTGCATGATGTAGAATCAAGGATTGAATTGCTGGATAGCAGAAAAAATTCTTTAAAATCGCAACGCGAGTTTGAATCAATGCAAACCGAGCTGGATACCCTGGCTAAAAAAAAAGATACTATTGAAGAACAACTTTTACAGTATATGGAAGATGTAGAGCAGATAGAAGGTGAATTAGAGATTTTCCATGTGGAGATGCCGAAACGTTTGCAACAAATTGAAAATGATGTTCAGCAGTTACAAGGTAAATTAGAAGTAATGCAAAAACAAGCTGAAGATAATGCAAAGGAGTTTAATAAAAGGATATCAGAGCTTCCACCGGATTTACGTATGCGTTTTGCAAAGGTTATTGATACAAAAGGGAATGCAATTGTACCACTTGAAGATGGCATTTGTATGGGCTGTCATTTTCAGGTACCTGTGTATGTAAAGGATGAGGTTATAAAATCAAGACCGGCAACCTGTACTAATTGTGGGAGGTTTTTGTATCTAAAAAATTAGCTATAATATTGTAAATGGTATCTTTTTTGTACTTGTTTTTAAGCTATTTTTTATTGCTGTAATTAAAGTTGACGTAATGTAAAAATAATTATATAACATAGCATATATAGAATTATTATAAAAGAGATAATACTTCTGGCATTTATTGTGAACGGCAAAAGTAATAAAAGTCATTTTGGAAAACGGAATAAGCATGACACGTAATCTGAAAGAGAAGCTTCATGGTTTATATGGAAAATGAAAATTACACTATATAGTTTAAGGGAAAAATAATGTTACTGAGTATTGATAGAGTATTGCAGTTATTAGCTGAAGGTAAGAGTATAGAAAAGATTGCAGAGCTTGCTAATGTTGATAGTAGCGATGTATTAGCTATAATTGAAGAAGCACGAAAAATTGTTAATCAATTTGATAAGCAAAAATCAAAAAGCAAGATTATCATAAAAAAGAAAAATAATATTAACACTCAGATCCCAATGGAGATGAAAGAAACGGATGAAGAACTATTTGATGGATTTGAAGTGTTATCAACCATACCTACTGAATCAGTTTTAACAATGTATGTTGATGGCGCATCAAAAGGAAATCCAGGACCGGCTGGAATAGGCATAGTTATATATAATAATGATGACCAGTTTGTTGGGAAAGTATCGTCATATATAGGTAAAAAAACAAATAATCAGGCAGAATACATTGCTTTAATACGGGCAATGCTGATAGCAATTTATTTTAAAACTAAAACTTTAAAAATACGCAGTGATTCTGAGCTTGTGGTGCGGCAGCTTCTGGGGGAATATCAGGTAAATAACTCACAAATAAAAAAGTTATATGATAAAGTAATGGAATTAAAAAAACAGATACCAAACTTTAAGATTGAGCATGTTATGCGCAACTTTAATGAAAGAGCAGATTTTTTGGCAAAGAAGGCTGCAGATAAAAAAATATAAAATAATAATAGAAAGATAAATGTTATATAGTATTTATATATAAGATGGAAAATGTGTATACCAAAACAGCTGAACTATCAAAAAAAACATTATTGCATCTTTTTAATATCACTGATGTAACAGCAGACCTATTATTACTACGAGGTATTGACACTCCCTATAAGGCTTATATTTTTTTTAATCCTGAACTCATTAACTGTTATAGTCCATTTCTTTTCAATAGAATCAATGAAGCCATTGTATTAATTAAAAAGTGCATACAGCAAAAAATAAAGTTTGGGATTTTTTCAGATTCTGATATTGATGGATTGACATCATTAACTATTGTATCACACCTTTTTGATCTACTGGGTGCGGATTATTGTTATCGATATCCAGTTGGAGAAGAGCTGTATGGATTAACCATCCCCATAATTGATGAATTTAGAAAGCGCGATGTACAATGCATCATAACGCTTGACAGCGGAACACGGGATGTTGAAGAAATTGCATATGCGAAAGCTCATGGTATGGATGTTATTGTATGCGATCATCATGAACCTTCGGATGAACTTCCTGATGCTGTAATAATAAATCCAAAATTGCATACTTGCAGTTATCCTTTTAAAGAACTTGCCGGTGTGGGAGTTGCATTTAAGTTATGTATTGCTTTGTTATTAAGCTATACCAGATATTATGAACAGTATGTCATTATTTGTGCAGTTGACAGTAATGCATATCATTATAAAGTAATGCACAGAGGCTGCACTAAAGAATGTGGTGTAGTAGATGATATATCTGATATACAGCATATTATAAATAAATATACCAACACGATACTACTACATTATGATGTAGCGGCAGTCAATGCATTACAGCATGCAAAATTATTCAATTTACAAGATTATTCAGGAGAACTATCGAACAAAAAAAATCTTTTGAAAATTGAACCAGAAAAAGTTTTTCCTTCTGCATTGGATTTTGCTGTTACAGTGGCTCAGAAAATGCAGTTCCAGCAATCAAAAAAGATGATGAAATTTATAAAAGATGTGGTGCCGCTGGTAACCATGGGAACTATCGCAGATATGATGCCGCTGGTGGATGAAAACAGAACACTGGTAACCGCTGGTATTTCATTTTTTAATAAAACGTATCATACTGGTATAAACGTTATTCGCGAGCATATTGCAAAACCCATTAATGCAGATGTTATTGGCTGGGATATATCACCGCTTTTAAATACACCTGGTAGATTTGGAAAAACAGAATTGGCTGCAAAATTTTTTTTGATGGATAAATCTTCCGAAGTAAAAGGTATATTGGATGAAATAATACAACTCAATGCTGAACGGAAAAATATTATACAAACACTGGTTAACAAATTTAGCGAAAGCTATAGTGCTAACGCTAATAAAAAAATCATTATGATACAATCTAATGAGATTCCGGAAGGATTGACCGGTATTATTGCAAACAGAATAGCTGATCAAACCCTGTTGCCTGTTATAGTCATAGCCAATAAAACTGACAGCACTGTTGTTAAAGGGTCGGGAAGGGTAGGTAATCACCTTGATTTTTTTTCAATTGTTTCCCAATTTAAACATATATTTGAAAAATTAGGCGGTCATGAGCAGGCATTTGGATTTTCAATACATAAAAAAAATATAGAGGTGCTTGAAAAGTTATTGCATGATTATTTACAACAGTATGATACCTGTAACAATAATATACACTATGATTATGAGTTGCCTATTGACTATATATCATTTGATTTTTTGGATGAATTAAAACTGTTTGAACCGTATGGTGCAGGACATAAGCCTTTTACTTTTATTTCGCGCAATTGCTCTATTGCAAGCTATTATATTATTAATGCTAAACATATAAAATGCATTGTAGATGGAACAATAAAACTTGAGGCAATGGCATGGAATGGCAAAGATAAATATGAAGCTATTGTAGCACAAAAGAAACCAGTGGATATAATCTACACGGTAAAGACTAATGAATTTAACGGGCTCATATCCCCTTTATTGATAATTATTGATATGCATCTTTCCAATTAAGATTTAAAATAAAATTCGGTCCTTCTATTCTTTTGCCTGCCTTCCTTTGTTTCGTTGGATGCTACTGGTTTTGTTTCTCCGTACCCTCTGGAGCTGATTCGCTCAGGACTTATGCCATGTTTTATAATATATTCTGCAACTGCATCTGCTCGTTTTTCTGATAGCTTCTGGTTATATGTTTTGTCGCCGGTCGAATCAGTATGTCCCTGTACCTCTACTATTAGGCCGGGATTTTTTTTCATCATCTCAACCAGTTTGTCCAGTATAGTTACTGAATCTTTCCTGATGTACCATTTATCAAAATCAAAATGTATATTATCAATAACCACCGATTTACCAGGTTGTATCTGATCCAGCACTACGTTTAGCTGCTTATCGCTTTTATTAACAATGACCTTTTTTGGTACATGGCCATCTGATTCAAAAATAACTTCAACATTGTCTTTATCGGGGACAGTGATATCACCTTTTGCATTAACAGCAGTTGATTGTTTATACTCACCGTCTTCGTCTTTATAGTGAATTGTTGCTTTAGCTTTCAGCGGGCTTAGCTGGTCATTTGTTATTTCAACTGGCAGCGTTCGCATGGGCAATTGCTTTTGTGTTTGCTCAGACGTTTTTTTTGGTTGTGTTTCAGGGGTGATAGTTTTTTGTGATAGTTCTTTTTCTGAATAACGAGGTGCTGGCATAGATTTTTGTTCATTTTTTTTATTATCACTATCAGTTGCAGTTTTTGCACTATCAAATCCTTTGCTTCCCATATATCCTGCACCAATTGCATAGAGATAATTTCCTGCTGGTAAAAATAAGATACCGTCGGCAGCAACCGGCTGGGATACACCGCCCGGGAAAGGTGCAACAAATTCCCACCATAGCTGTGATGTGCTGATATACATTGCCTTTACTTTTGCAACAGGATTTTTATCGGTTACTTCATTAAAGGCAATATAAATAACATCACGTATAGTAACAAAGTAAGGAGAGGATTGTTGCCCAACAAAAATAGTTGAAACAACTTCACCATTTTCAGGATTAATAGCTTTAATACTGTTGTTGTCAAATGAAAATAAAATGGTCCTGTCAGTAAAACTTAATGGTGAAGTGATAGTTCTATTATAACTTTTTTGCCACATTATTTCGCCATTTTTGATATTCAGGCAGTAAATGGTGTCATTTACGGGAACATAAACATTTTTATTGACAACAGGAGGTAAAATTTTAATTGGCACAGAAAACGTACGCTGCCATACCGGTTTTCCCGTTCTTTGCTCAAGACAAAAAACAGTAAAAGCTTTTGTTTCATAATTCATTGATTGAGTAATAATATATTGGTCATAATATACCGGAAAACCACTATAGGTAGCAATATCCTTATTTTCCCATACGATGTGTCCATTTGCAATGTCTCTGGATGCAAATACTTTCCGTGTTCCATAATAGATTGTATCAGCATCAATGATTGGGTCAGCATAAATTCCGTCAACCATGACCTGAGTTGCGATGCCGGTTAATCCTTGCGGTTTTGTTTCATCCACCCTGAGCCCTGTTCTTGCCCAGATGACCTTCCCATTTGTTTTGTCAAAAGCATAGATTGCTATTGGGTCACTCACAAGTACCGTATTGCCGTAAACAAGCGGGTATTTAATTTTACCAGCAGATTTAGAATATGCTTTAAATTGTGCGGATATGGCATGCACATCATTTAACCATAGAATGGTGCCAGCTTCTTCATCTATACAGTATAAAAAAGCATTTTTATCTACAAAATATATTCTGCCATCGCTTACCACCGGATTAAAAACCTTGTCTTTAGCTAAAAAAAGCCATTTAATCTGGTTGCCGGGAACAATTATCTCATCATTGTTTCCAGTAAAAAAAAGATTCCCCTTATATATTGGCCAGTCACCTGCAAAGGCTATGGTGGCGATAGTTACTATAAAACATGTATAGATGATAATTCGATTCATAGAGCGTATTTTCCTCCAGAGATTAAAGTAATAAAATCATCATCAGCCCATAATGCAGTTACTGCAACAACTATCGCTTTAGCAAAAAGAAGGGGAGCGCAACATTATGAGCATTGACCTTTAAAACAACAGTGCTTGCATTGTTCTACAAGCTTGCTGTATATTTTTAGTTTTTTTACATGCTATATACCGTATGAGTTATAGCTATGCTGGAATATTATTCCGAAAATTTCAAGAAATTTTTGAAATCACCGGTATAGAATATAAATATTCTATTTTATTCTTTACAAATTGTGCCTAACAATACTGTTATACAACCATCGTAACAATGTTTTCAAATTAATATTAATACTACTATTTAGTATATCAGGGTATGGCTACATCAACACAACATGATAAAAGCTTTTTCAACACACTTATGGTGGCAACCGGTATTTTCCTTAGCAGGATAGCAGGACTTATTCGTGATAGAGTTTTTGCACATTTTTTAGGTAACTCGGATGCTGCTGATGCATTCAGAGCAGCCTTCCGGATTCCTAATTTTTTGCAAAATCTTTTTGGTGAGGGTGTTCTTTCTGCTTCGTTTATACCAGTATATGCAAAGTTGATTGCACAAAACAAACATGACGAAGCAGCAAAGGTAGCACATGCAATTGCAGGCATTCTTTCGTTATTAATTTCCACCCTTGTACTGGTTGGTATTATTATCACTCCTTTGCTTATCACCGTCATTGCACCAGGCTTTGAAGGGCAAAAGCGTGAGCTTACCATTACTCTGGTACGGATTCTTTTTCCGGGAGCGGGGGTTCTTGTTTTTTCAGCGTGGTGTCTGGGAATTTTAAATAGTCATGGAAAATTTTTTTTATCGTACAGTGCCCCGGTATTATGGAATGTTGTTATCATCATTACCTTAATTTTGTTTGGCGATAGCTCCTCACAGGATGAGCTTGCAAAATATGCTGCTGCAGGCTCGGTCATTGGCAGTTTACTGCAGTTGTTGATGCAACTGCCGGTTGTGATAGGGATACTCCATCATATAAAACTATCGTTTACAGTTAAGACTAAAGAAGTAAAAACTATATTAAAAAATTTTGTACCGGTATTTATAAGCAGAGGAGTTGTTCAGATAAGCGCTTACATTGATGCATTGCTTGCAAGCCTTTTGCCAACTGGTGCTCTTGCAGGGTTGTCGTATGCGCAGACGCTGTATATGCTCCCAATCAGTTTATTTGGTATGTCAGTATCGGCAGCAGAGCTCCCTGCCATGTCAAAGGTAAGCGGCAATACCCGCGATGTAGCAAAAGGATTACAGAAGCGAATTAACAACTCAATCAAACGCATTGCATTTTATATAGTTCCGTCAACTGCTGGATTTTTTATACTGGGTGATTGCATAGTAGCTGCTATATATCAAACCGGTAAATTTACAACACGCGATACCTTTTTTGTATGGATGGTATTGGCAGGTTCAACCGTTGGTTTATTTGCAACAACACAGAGCAGGTTGTTCTCATCTGCATTTTATGCCATGCATGATACAAAAACACCATTAAAATGTGCACTTATTCGTGTTGCGCTATCAAGTACATTGGGTTATTGTGCCTCGCAATATGCTCCATATCTATTGCATATCGATAAGCTCTATGGTACGGTAGGCATTACGGTTGCTTCAGGGTTATCCGGGTGGGTTGAATACAGGATGCTGCGGTACACCTTATCGAAAGTTGTTGGGAAAGTCGCACTTGGGAAACGATATATAGTGTCGCTATGGGTAAGTGCTCTCATCGCAGCGGGAGTTGCCTATCTCATCAAAAGTGTGCTTCACTATCATCCAATAACTATCGCCTTCATTGTATTGTCGTTGTATGGTATGATATATTTTGCGTTGTCATTGCTCTTTAAAATAGATGAGATGAAAAATCTATTATCAATGATTGGAATTAAAAAATAGAATATCTTATTTCTCAAACTGATTTTTTATCCATTCAATCATTCGGTTCATCTGTTCTATGCCACCTGGAATGTGCCCTTCTTCGGGATATACCTCAATTGTTTTGTCACATTGCAAATGATTAAAAAGAGCAAAAACACACTCAGCAGGTGAAAGCGTATCTTTAAAACCCACTGTTGCTAATACTGGACATGAAATTTTATTGGTAAATTGTAAAGCATCAAAGTAGGCTAACGTTTTTTTTATAACAGATTTTTTATTTTTATGTTCCTCAATAAACTCATTGATCTCGTTTGCTATGGTACTTTTTGCAATGTTCTGAGCCATGTCAATATAACAAAACGAGGGTGTATCGAGCACCATTGCAACAACCCTGTTTGAATGTGAAGCCGTAAAAACGGAAACTGCCGCGCCAAGCCCCTTGCCAACAATTGCTATCCTGCTGCAGTCAAGATCATTATGTAATCGTAAGGCATCAATAGTCCTTAAGCCGTCCAGATATAAACCTTTTACATAATAGTCATTTTTTTCTAAAATCCCTTCAACCATAAATCCCGGTGATTTTTTTTCAACCTCTTCGTAGTGAATAATATTTCTATGGCTTCGTAGTTCTACAAAACAGTATGCAAACGGCAGATCAATGGGGAATTGAGCATGTGATGTTACATCATCATAGTCATGAAAAAGGATAACGACATGAGGCTTGTTGATTTTATCAGGAATATGCAATGATGCAAAAAGTTGCACCTTGTTATATCCAATGTAGGTCATGTCGTAGGCAGTAAACTTCCCGGTGGATTTTCTTTTATTGTGGATAAATTGAACATCAATGGGTGTTTTTTTTAATTCATTAATAGCAGTATGCCAGAAGTCATCAAAATCATCCGGCCGTGATATTCTGGGAAGGTGTAAAAAATATTTATCAAAATCGCTTACTAGGGGCATCGTAGTATTGTTTTAATGTATTAGTTTATAAAGCAATATATAATTTGTTTTAAGTAAATAATATATAATTGCTATCAAAACAATAATTATAGTAGTAACTATAAAAAATAGAGCTATGTATTGTACAGCAGTAAATAAAAAATGTTTGATAGTCACATCAAAAGAAATACCAGCTTTTTTTTGTATTATTAATCTATAAATAATACTATATAAAAGCAAAGCTATTAATATGCTATACAATACAATTTCTACAGTCAGGGTAAATGATTTTGGATTAGATGTTGAAAAATAGATTATTGGGAAAATAAGTATGTTTGAGATTAATATTATCAGTATTAAGCTAATGAGTATTGCCACACATAGTGTCATTGATTGCGATAGTACGGTCTTAACATGTAAGCTATTTTGATTCATCTACTTCTTCACCCATTGCTTTCAATGCTTCTCTGGCTGCTTTTTGTACCTTTGGACTTGGATCATAGTTCATTTTATATTTCAAAATGTCAACAGTTCTTTTGTCTTTTAAATCCTTCATAAGCTCAACTGCCTTAAGCCTGACTACTGGATTATCGCTTCGAAGTGCTTCCATGAGTCTTGGTATAGCATTGCTGTCCCCCATTTTAACTAATGATGCCGTACAGTACATGGATAATGAATAATAATCTTTTCTTTTGTTTAATGGATAGCTATCTATCTCGGATAGTATTTCCAGAATGTCGTTAGCTGTATCCTTTGCACCTATCTTAGAAAGCGAGACTGCTGCATATGACCTTATCGTCGGATTTTCATCTTTATCTTTTAATAACTGTAATAAAAAATCTTTAGCGCTTATGTCCTCTATTTCACCAAGAAACAATACTAATAATTGTCGCAAATTATCAGTAGTTTTTGTTTCTTTAATACGTTCAATGGCAAAATCTTTTAATTCAGTTGCCTTTAATTTGCCCAGTGTATTAATAAGGGCTTCTGTAAAGTTTGAATTTTCAGTAAAATTTTGTTCTTTGACAATACTCACCAATTTGGGAATAGCTTCAGTTGCTTTTAATCTTTCAATTGAATATACCGCTTCAATGCGAACTTCTTCGGATTGGTTGTTTAATGAATTGATGATCCATGAAACAGACGATGTGCTTTTAAGTTCACCTGCAATGGTAATTGCGGTTCGTTTTACCTCAGGATTGGTTTCCTGGGGCATAAGCTCATTTAAAAGTTTCATCACATCATCTTTGTTTGATTGTTCCTTTAACGTTAATGCGGACTTGATAGCATCAATCCTGTCACTGTGAATACCATAGCGCATGGTATTTTTTATCCATTCAACCTTTTTCTTTTCAGCTTCGGGATTTTTGTCCTGCTTTATATCAGATTTTTGTTTTGTTGTTGCAGTTTGCTGTGTATTCTTCTTATCTTGCTCTGGAGTATTACTGATTGTTTTGCTTTTACTGGTAACTGTAGATTGTTCGTTTGCCGTAACATCTGGTGTTTTTGTGTTGTCAGGTTTGTCAACAGGAGTAGAGTCCTTAACTGTTTGGGCAAAAAGGGAGATCGTTCCTATTAATGCAATGATAGCAATAATGACAATAGTTTGCCTCATATTGTATAATGTTCCATGGTTAAAATATAATGTGTCATCGTAAACTCGCATTGTTAATCATCATGTGGGTATACGATTGATAAAGCTTTTTCAATATGTTACTGTTTGTCATATAAAAAAAATTAAGATATCTCAATAATAACTATCGGTTATACTATTGCAATTCTTTTTATTTATTATCTTGACTGTTGCATAAAATATTGTATACTGTATACTATTACAATAAATTATTGAGGTTTTAAAAATGAAGATACGATCGCTTATCATTGCATTGCTTGGTGTGGTGCTATTGACACAATTTGTTTTTGCAGATGAAAAGTATGCACTTATTGAACTGAATGGTTCGGTAAATCCAGTTGTAGCGGATTATATAGTTAATTCAATAAAAAAAGCCAATCAGGATAATATGCAATTTGTTGTAATGGTAATGGACACGCCGGGTGGACTCTTAAATGCCATGCGTGATATTATAAAAGCAATATTAGATTCACAGATACCTGTTATTGTTTATACCTATCCTAAAGGAGCACAGGCTGCCTCGGCAGGTGGTTTTATCATGATATCTGCTCACATAGCAGCGATGTCGCCAGGCACTGAAATTGGTGCCATGCATCCAGTCAGTCCGTTTTTAAACTTCAGTCAGGATCAAAAATCTGATGGAATTATGGAAAAAAAGGTTCTTAACGATACTGTTGCCTATGCCAGGAGTTTAGCACAATTACGGAACCGTAATATTGCATGGGTAGAAAAAGCAGTACGGGAAGCAATTTCCAGTACCAATAATGAAGCGTTACGGCTGGGAGTGATAGATATTGTAGCTAATGATATTGATGATCTTTTGAAAAAAATTGATAACAAATCAGTAAAAATAAAAGATAAATTTATAAGGTTGCATACACACAATATACAACAGGTTCAATATACCATGAACTGGAAGGAAAGAGTCCTTAATTACTTTGCCGATCCCCAGATGGTTTTTTTCCTGTTTATTATTGCTGTGGTTGGTATTGGATTTGAATTAAAAAACCCTGGTATGATAGTTCCTGGTGCCATTGGAGCTGTTGCATTCTTTTTATTTTTATTAGCAGTTAAAGTGTTGCCCATAAATTTTGCTGGACTAACACTAATTATATTAGCTATTGTATTATTTATACTGGAATTAAAATTTACAAGTTATGGGTTACTGACATTGGGGGGTATTATCTCGTTTATATTGGGCTCAATGATACTGTTTGATTCACCTTTACCAGGGGGACAGATACCGTTAACATCGGTTTTTACTGTACTCATTGTTTTACTGTTGTTTATCTTTATTGTTGTGCGTGCTGTAATAAAGGTACATACAAAAAAAGCGGTGACCGGAATTGAAGGTATGCTGGGTGAAAAGGGATATGCAACTCTTGATTTTACCGGTAGGGGTGCTGTTCAGATTCATGGCGAATTGTGGAATGCATATTGTGATGTTCCAGTAAAGAAGGGTGATGAAATTATTGTTAAAAGAGTTGACGGGTTGACATTGTATGTAGAGAAAGTATCCGGGGAACAAAGAATTAGATCCCAGTAGTAAGGTTCATCATGATGTATCATAATAGTTTTTTTATATTTACCTATTATTTTTTTAGTACAAACGATTTATAAAAAAGTTTTAGCGATAGTACCTACACAACATTCTACATCAGGAGGTAAGTTATGTTTCAAGCATTACCTACCCTTATATTACTTCTGGTTCTACTGGTAGTTGCCTCAATCAAGATTATCAGGGAATACGAAAGAGCCGTTGTCTTTAGATTGGGGAGGCTGTTAACTCCACCAACAGGGCCTAAAGGTCCGGGGCTTGTTATCATTATACCATTTGTTGATAAAATGCTACGGGTAAGCCTTAGAACAGTTGCAATGGATGTCCCACCGCAGGATGTTATTACGAGGGATAATGTATCAATCAAGGTCAACGCAGTGGTATATTTCAGGGTGATAGATCCTAATAAAGCTATTACCGAGGTGGAAGATTATCTGTATGCCACATCACAACTGGCGCAAACAACATTACGAAGCATTCTGGGTATGGTTGAACTGGATGACCTGTTATCAGATAGGGAACGCATTAATCATGAATTGCAGAAGATTCTTGATCAGCAGACTGATCCATGGGGTATTAAGGTTACAACAGTAGAAATTAAGCATGTTGATCTGCCTCAAGAGATGCAGCGTGCTATGGCAAAACAGGCTGAAGCTGAGCGTGAGCGAAGAGCTAAGATTATCAACGCAGAAGGGGAGTTCCAGGCCGCATCAAAAATGGTAGAAGCAGCCAAGCTTATGGAACCACATCCAATAGCCCTGCAATTACGGTATCTACAGACCTTGCGTGAGGTGGCTACAGAACGTAATTCCACAACGCTGTTCCCAATACCAATTGATTTGGTTGAACCTTTTCTTGCACATAAAAAGAAATTGTAGTAATGGTATAGTTATTGTGAATTGCTCATGACCGGTGTGCTGCCACCCATATGGGATGAGGATGTATAGGTATGTCATTCTGGGCAAAGTGAAGAATCTCGCCGTTTTGTGAACAAATGGATTCTTCAGGACTACGTCCCTCAGAACGACAATGTTAAAAACTTACCTTGCTTTACGTAACAGAGAGGCAGGTGGTTGAAGTAAATAAATCTGTTTTCATGGGAGGTGATTTCTATGCCCAAACAAAAGAAAAGATTTAGGGACAAAGACCATCATGTGGTAGATGCTTATTATGATCTGTGTGAAGAGTATGATGGACGCAATGCTAAATCCATAACTACTAAAGTAAAGAAGCTGATAGAAAAAGATCCTGATTATTTTGATACCTATTTATTTCTTTATGATATTCTTTTAAATGAAGGAAAGATATCGCAAGCTGATACCATACTGAATACGGCTTATGAACGCGCTATACAATTAATAGTTGATGATAAGGGCAACTGGCCTGAAGTACTGGAATGGGGATGGTTAGAAAATCGGCATATCATTAGAACTATTTTGACTAAGGCAATTGACCTATGGGATAAAGGTGAGATAGACAGCGCATTAGATTTGTTAAGGAAACTATTGAGGTCAAATCCTAATGATAACATAGGCGCACGAAATTATATACTGGCAATCAGGATGAATATGACCTTTTCGGAATTTGAACATCGCTTTAATAAAGGTGGATTCTACGATAATAAAATGTTTGATTGGTTTGAAAAAAACTACAAAAAATTCCCCGATGAATTTGATTGGTGGGATGAAATGACTCAATGAAAACAAGCTTGCTGGCGTTTATTCAATAAGCCGTTTAAGGCGTGCAATTTCATTCAGTGCATCAAGTGGTGTAAGGTTTTCAATGTTTATTTCATTTAAAGCCTGTATCAATCGATGATGAGTTGCCTGAAATATCTCAAGCTGATCTTCATTATCAGGCATTTTTGCTAATAATTCAACCCGTGATGATTTCTCTAATTTATCTAAAATTTTGTCAGCTTTTATGGTTACTGTTTTTGGTATACCTGCAAGTTTAGCTACATGAATGCCATACGATTTATCAGCAGCACCCGGTATCAGCTTATGCAAAAACTGCACCTCATTGATGGATTCTTTAACCATGACGGTATAGTTTACAATTCCCTTTTTTTTAATCGTTGTGAGTTCATGATAGTGAGTTGCAAATAGTGTTTTTGCTTTTATATAATTTGCAATATATTCCACAACCGCCCACGCAATCGCCATGCCATCGTACGTGCTTGTTCCACGTCCTATCTCATCCATAATGATCAAACTTTTATCGGTAGCGTTGTTAAGAATAATAGCGGTTTCATTCATCTCTACTAAAAATGTTGATTCACCTCGCGAAATATTATCCGATGCGCCAATGCGGGTAAAAATGCGGTCAGTTATGCAGCAATTTCCGGATTGTGCTGGAATAAACGAACCAATCTGTGCCATAAGCTGAATGATGGCCGCCATGCGGATATAAGTGGATTTACCCGACATGTTGGGTCCTGTTATAATAGCAATAACATTGTCGGTGTTATCCAGAAAAATGTCATTGGGCACAAATGGTTCTTTTATGTAAAACTTTTCTACAACCGGATGCCTTCCATTTATAATAGCAATAATTCCTTCGTCATTTAATGCTGGGCGTGTATAGTTATTGTGATATGCAGCCTGTGCCAATGAACAAAACAAATCTACTATTCCAATGTTATACGCTAAGTCCTGAATATGATTTTTCAGTTCAACAATACGGTTAGTTAAAGAGTTTACTATATCATTTTCAATGTTCAGTATGCTATCAGTTGACTGCAAAACATCTGTTTCAAACTTCTGCAGGGTTTGCGTTGTATATCGTTCGGCGTTGATAAGCGTTTGCTTTCTGAAATAATCATCGGGGACTTTTGATGTTTGCCCCTTGCTTACTTCAATAAAATAGCCAATGACCTTATTATAGCGTACTTTCAGTGTTGAGATATCAAGACGTTTTTTTTCATCTTCCTGGTATTGCAATAGCCACTTCTTTGCGTCAATTTTTAACGCATATAATCTGTCCAGTTCTGCGTTAACCCCTTCTTTAATAACCCTGCCATGCTCGGAAGAAAGGGGAGGATTATCAACGATAGTATTTTTAATGGTGGCCGATAGTTCCTGTACATGGGGGCTTATGCTGCCAAGCATATTAAACAATGCATCAGGGTGTTGCCCGATAATAGTATAGATTGATATTGCTGCCTCGATGGATTGCTGTAAAGCAATGAAATCGCGGTTATAATATTTTTTTAAAGTAAAACGCGATAGCAGACGTTCCATGTCATGAATTGATGAAAGAACATCCTGGATTTCTTTTAAAAGGTGTATGTTGTTTATAAAATATGAAATAATATCATAGCGGCTTTCGATAGCTTTTTTATCAAGTAATGGATAGAGCAGCGCACGTTCTAACGCGCGTTTTCCCATTGCTGTTTGTGTGTAATTAAGCACACCAAAAAGTGAATGCAATCTTGAACCATCCTGACTTTTTAGTATCTCTAAATTATTGATAGTCTGATGGTCAAGCACCATAAAATCACTGCGGCTTAGATTCTTTGGAAATTTAAGGTGGGACAGAGCGCTTTTATGCGTATCCTTTAAATAATGTAAAAGCGAACCAACAGTCAAAATCTCTATGGTGCCAAGGTTTAATCCTTTGATATTAGTTAGTCGATATATGTCGGTTATGATGTTGGTCAGGTATTCAGTATCATAATACCATTCATTGATAGAAGCTAATGTAATATCCTGCTGTTTCAGCAATTCTTTTAAATAGTTCATCTGCTGCTGTGGTGCATACAGCAGCATCTCTTTCGGATAAAAACGGGTTATCTCGGTGCAAATAAATTCATTGCTATAATCAGCGGTTGTTATGAAAAAGTCTCCGGTTGAGACATCCACAAATCCAGCGCACACAGTATTATTGACAATAACTATCGAACCTAAAAAATTATTTTCATCCGAAGTGATGAGGTTGCTTTCAACAACAGTACCTGGCGTAACTACTCGTATAACCTCACGTTTAACAATGGTGCTTGATGAAGGCGGTTCCATTTGTTCGCAAATGGCAACCTTATATCCTGCTTTTATAAGACGGGCAATGTAGCTATCCGCAGCATGATATGGCACCCCACACATGGGAATATCGTTCTGCCGCGAAGTGAGCGCAATATCCAGTATCTTTGATGCAATTTTTGCATCATCAAAAAACATTTCATAAAAATCGCCCAATCTAAAAAACAGTATATCATCGTTAAAGTTTTGTTTAATAGCAAGATACTGTCGCATCATTGGTGTAAGTTCTTTGTCATTATCATTGCCCATAGATATAGTTTTTCCCATCCTGATTGACCATTTCAATTATAAAGCCATTAATACCCAGTTCTTCAGCAAGCTGTATTTTTACATTCATGCATTCATCAAAGGTGCTGAAATGTCCAGCATATATTTCAAATGATTGTGTTTTTCGTGCTATGTGTACAGGCATAACAATTTTTAAAATCAATTTCTGAAGTTCCTTCGCTTTTGCAAGGTTATACAATGGTCCAATGTTGATTGCATAGTGAACGGTATGATTGTTGCTATCGGGTATATTTACATCCGGTGCTATATCAATGGATGTGCTATCAGCAATGATTGATTCATCGGGCATAAACTGTACACTAACAGGATTATATCTCTTTATATGTTCAGCATAAAGCGCCGCAGTCACGGCTTCAGGAGCTTTTGGATAATTGTTGATAATATACTGATAGGCTGACCATGCGTGGTTATACATTTTATGCTGTTCATAGTACTGCCCCAATCGCAACACCACTGAAGGGTAAATTGCAGTACTATCATAGCCGTGTAAAATTTCTGTAATGCCCTGTATATATTTTCTGGAATACCCTGTGATGTTCTTTTCCATTTCTGTTTTTAAAAATAATCCGTATCCCAGAGCATTTATTTCATGAGTATGTTCAGCTATTGTTTCACAGTCGGATAATCCATTTTCGTAGTTACTGTAATTAAAATGAGCTATCGCCCTGAACTGATAAAAAACCGGGAGATAGTTGCTGGTGGAACATTCAGCAATTGCACGGTTGCTTGTTGAAAGCAAATTTATCCAATCGCTCTTAACATAGTAGAGCTGACACAATGAAAAGAAAGCCTCATCGCGTTTGTTATAGTAACGATAGAGCTGAATAATTTTTTGGTAGTCGGCTACACTGGCATTAACAGATTTTTTTGATGCAGCCACCAGCATACGTATATCAGGTATATACTTGCTTTCAGGGTAATGGGTAAAAAATTTTTTTACAAGCTCATCAGCGTATGCGGCGTTGCTTGAAAACGCTTTTTGTATGGCTTCATAATCAGATTGTTCTGAAGCAGCAACAGTTACTGTGCACAACAATACAATGATAATGTTACGCAGTACGCTCGCCATACAGCGTTGAACCCTTTAATGATACGATAGTTACTGTATATTTTTTCCCGATGTCATCCATGGTGCCCTTGATGATAATAGGGTGGTTGCAGATAGTTTTTCCCATTACCTCACTGTCCGATTTTTTGCTGATTCGCTCAACAATCATATCGGTTGTTGAGTTAATATGATTGTGTAACTGTTTTAGTGAAACCTCGCGCACTGTTGTAATGAGAATGTCAAGACGCCTCTGCTTTTCATTGTCAGGGATAGTATCGGGCTGTAAATATGCTCTGGTGCCTTCACGGGGAGAATATTTATAGGTAAAGGCTTCATCAAATTGCATTGTTTTCACGGCATTCAGTGTCATTTCAAAATCTTTATCGGTTTCACCGGGGAATCCCACAATCAAATCAGTTGAAACAGAACAGTGCGGTACAATAGTATGAATGGCATCAATAGTTGTAAAGTACTGTTTCATAGTGTACTGCCGGTTCATTGCCTGCAATATTGCATCCGAACCACTTTGCAATGGAAGATGAATACTTCGTGCAATAACAGGGTTGTTGTTCATCACATGCAAAATGTTGTCATTAAAATCTTTAGGATGTGAGGTGATGAAATTAAGCTTGTATAGTCCACGGAGTGAAGCTACTTTATCAAGAAGTTTGTAAAATGGAATATCGCCCGAGTCCTGCCCATATTGATTGACATTCTGTCCTAAAAGGGTAATCTCCCTGATGCCATTGTCAATTAATACCGTACAGTAATCAATAATCTGTTGTGATGGGAATGAAATAAGCTTACCCCGCACATAGGGAACAATACAATACGCACAATAATTTTCACATCCATGTGAGATAGTAACCCATTTATGCCATGGCAGCTCATCACTATGATGTGCCAGTTCATTATCAAGGCGTGATGCAAAATCATCTGCATTTTGTGAAATATACTTATTTATAGCACTGTTGTAAAGATAGCGGGAGATGATGTTCCCCATATCTGGTGATTGATAAGGTCCCACCACCAGGTTTACACCAAACTCTGTTATAAGTTCATGAGCGATACGTTGTGCCATGCAACCCGCTACTGCAATAATGGCATCTTTATATTTGCTGCGTGTTTCGGTTATATGAGCTATCGCCCTGTCTTCTGCATGCTTGCGTACCGAACAGGTATTGAAGATAAATATATCACTATGGTAACTGTCACTTTTATGAAAGCCTGATTTTAAAAGCGATAGTTCCATAAGTTCAGAATCACTTTTGTTCATCTGGCAACCAAATGTTATGATGGTAAAGGTTTTGTGGGTTTTCATTGTTGTATACTAAAACCTTACTTTTTTGTTATTGTTTTGTTGTCATAGAGTTGTTGTATCTCATTTTCATTATAGCCTATAGCGTGTAAAATTTCATCATTATTGTAGCCTAACGAAACGCCGGCATACTGTGCAATATATGTGTCTGAAGAAAATTTAATGGGATTTGCTATCTGTTTAAGTTTTTTTCCATTCATGGTTGTAACATTGACAATCATATCACGATCATATAGCGGTGGATTGTTAATTGCTTCATCAAGAGTTTGTACGGGTTCAACACATGCATCAAGCGCTGAAAAAACATCAATCCAGTATGAAAGAGGCTTTGACGCAATAATGACTGCAATATTCCTCTTATGTTTTTGAATTGTCTCTAACGAAAAATCCATAGTGGTAGCCATATCGTTATATCCAATGGCGTCACAAAAAATTTGAAAAAATTTTGGTTCAATAGGTCCCACGGAAAGAAAACGTTCATCCGCAGTTATATAATAATCATATATGCCGCCACCATTCAGTATTTGAGCCTGCGGCATTGGTAATACATCACCTTCCAGATACGCAGCGGTAGTAAAGGTACTCATGGCAAAAACACCATCGGTTATGGATATATCAAGATAGTCGCCGTTACCTGTTTTTTGTCGTTTAATGTACGCAGCTAATATTCCTATAACCATGTTTTTTGCTCCACTGGCAATATCGGCAATCTGTATCCCGTGTAATGATGGACCGGTTGATTTTTTGCCGGAAAATGATTCAACTCCTGATAGTGCCATATAGTTAATATCATGTCCTGCACGGCTGGCATAACTTCCCGTATGCCCATATCCTGTTAGCGAGCAGTAGATTATGCCTTGATTGATATTTTTTAAATCTTCATAGCCAAACCCTAATTTTTCAAGAACGCCCGGTCTAAACTGTTCTATTACAATATCATACTCTTTGACGAGTTTATAGATAATATTGTTAGCATCAGGTGCTTTTAAATCCAATGCCAATGATTTTTTCCCTCTGTTGAGGTGAGCATAAACGGCAGATATCCCATCAACAATGGGGGGAAGCATACGTAACATATCGGGATTATGTGGATTTTCAACTTTAATAATATCAGCTCCTAAATCTGCCAGCATCATGCTCCCATAAGGTCCTGGTAGCAAATAGGTAAAATCCAGTATTTTCATATCATGAAGAGGATAGCTCATAAATTATCCTTGTTATAGTTGATGGTTTATTGTATAGTACCATTAATGACAATACGTCAAGCAAAACTTGATATGTTTTAAGTTTGCTATATTGGGCGATAGTACCTGCAATAAAAACTTTAATGTAGTAAAATTGTACAATCATTATACACTAATCATATAATAATGAACATGCATGGACTGATATCGATTGAAAATCATAATAAAGGGAGATTATGTATAATGTATCGCTACATCATGTTTATCTCACCATGATAAATGTTTATGATATATGATACAAAATTTATTCATCATCAAAAAAATAAGGCTGGACTTAATTTATATATTGTCTACATTTATAACAATGTCGATGTATAGTTCCATATCAATAGTTATCAGGTGTTAGGGAGATATTTCAATGGAAAAAATATTGGGAATGCAAATTATACAAAAGATCGCTGAATCACCACGAACAATAACATACCGTATTGAGTATAAGGATAGTACTGCAATATTGAAGGTATTCAACATCAAACAGTATTCATTGTCAGATTTTATACGTTTTAAACAGGAATACGAAATAATCATGAATCCAGATATTAGCGGAATAGTAAAACCTTATGAATTTATTGATACACATGAAGGCTTTGGCATAGTCGTAGAAGATTTTGATAGCATATCCTTGAAAGATCTTTTAATGAAGAAAAAAATAGTAGCGCTCAATGAATTCTTTACCATCGCCATTAAGGTTTCACAGATTGTTGGCACTTTTCATCAATATAACATAGTCCATCAGGATATTAAGCCATCCAATATACTGCTAACCGAAGATTTACATACTATAAAAATTACTGATTTTGGAATACGGACATTGTTTCCCAACGAATATCAGGAAATATACAGGAAAGATATTATGGAAGGTACTTTGCTCTACATGTCACCTGAACAGACAGGTCGATTAAACCGCAATATCGATTATAGAACTGACATCTATTCCATGGGTATTACTTTTTATGAGTTATTAACGGGAAATGTTCCATTCAAATCTGATGATCCCATTGAAATAATATATGCACATATCGCTCGTAAGCCCGTGCCAGTCAGTGAGGTAAACCCACATATTCCTGGTATTGTTTCGCAAATAATAGATAAAATGTTAGCTAAAACTCCCGAAGAACGATATCAAAATTCGTTTGGCATAGTGGGCGATTTGATTCAATGCAATGACGAATACACTAAAAAAGGTACAATATCACCATTTAAAATTGCTTCTTTTGATATTCCGTTGCGTTTTAATATTCCTCAACAAATTGTAGGTCGAGACAGTGAAATACAATCCTTATTGTCCTCGTATAAAAATTTTATGGAAGGACACAGGGAGATAGTTATTGTTAAAGGTTCGCCTGGTATTGGCAAATCTGCACTTGTTAATGAAATCTATAAGCCAATAACTGCAACAAAGGGATATTTTATTTCGGGTAAATATGATCAGTTTAAACGTGATATACCATATAGCTCAATCATTCAGTCTTTCCAGATGTTGATACGACAGATTTTAACAGAAGATTTATCAAAGCTGGAATTATGGAAAGAAGAGCTTTTAAATGCATTTGGGAAAAGCGGTAAAATTTTAACAGATGTCATCCCGGATTTAGAACATATCATAGGGCCACAGCTTCCTGTAGAACAGTTAAGCCCTGAGGAATCGCAAAATAGATTCAATTATCTTTTTAAAAAGTTTATAAATGTTTTTGCCGTACAGGAGCATCCGGTTGTTTTATTTTTAGACGATGTGCAATGGATAGATTTAGCCAGTCTTAATCTAATACGTTCGATAGTTCTTGATGAATCCGTTAAAAATTTCTTTTTAATCATGGCTTACCGGGATAATGAAATTGATGCCTCTCATCCTATTAATCCAGTCATGCATGAGATAAAGGATAATGGTGTAACTATCAATATCATTGCATTAGCACCTTTAAAAGAAGAAGATGTTAATACATTTCTATTAAATTTTCTTAGTAATAATGTTGAGTCTACTATGGAATTGTCTTCGTTGATTTATAGCAAAACAGCAGGCAATCCTTTTTTTATTATACAATTTTTAAAACGTCTCTTTGAAGATAAATTAATAACATTTAGCCCCGAAAAAGGATGGATATGGAATATTGAAAAGGTTAAGGAATTGCCAATAACAGATAATGTTGTTGATATGTTATCACAGTCTATAAACAAGATGCCTGCGGAAAACATTGAATTGCTAACTATTTGTGCATGTATTGGCAATAGATTTGAACTGGAGGATATCATTGCAATAACAGGTGAAACCGCAGAAGCAATCTTAAAAGTAATGAATTCACTCATTGAGTTTGGATTTATTGGATTATTTAAAAATATTTATAGATTTTACCATGATAGAATTCAAGAGGCTGCATATTCATTGCTGGATGAAGAGGAGCGGAGTAAGCTTCATTATAAGATTGGTAAAAATTCATTGAGTAAAACAGCAAAAGAAAATATTCAGGATAAAATATTTTACATTGTTTATCATCTTAATAAATCAGTACATTTGATTCAAACTGTTGAAGAACGTATACAATTGGCTGAATTAAATTTAATAGCCGGTGAAAAGGCTAAAAATTCGTCTGCATTTGATTCTTCACTGATTTATTTTAAACAGGCTGCTGAACTTCTTCCAGAAAATGCATGGATTGATTACTACAGGCTAACATTCAAGATTTATCTTAATTATGCAGAAAGTGAATATTTAGCAGGTGATCAAAATAATGCTGCTACACTATTTGATGTTTTATCGCATTATGCACAAAGCCGCCTTGATAAAGCCGAAATATACATTAACCGATGTTTATTTTTAACCAATGGTGGGCAGTATGAAGAAGCGGTAAGGCTGGGATTGGAAGGATTGAAAATGTTTGGGATTAGCATACCCGAAAAACCTTCCATGCTGAATGTCATAAAGGTAATGCTTGCTTTAAAGATAAAATTACAATTTATTAAGCCAGAAGATTTATTACAGCTCCCATGGATAGAAAACCCCGAGGAAATTGCAGTTATACGAATATTTGAAAGTGTAACACAGGCTGGCTATTATACAAGTCGCAATCTGGTTATTATAGGCCCAATCATACTTTTCAACTTTATTATTAAAACGGGAAATTGCTATTTGTCTTCATACCTTTTTTCGGTGTTAGCAGGTATAGTAGGTCCGGGGCTTGGTGATTACAAATGGGCAAATCAATTCTACCAACTATCAATGAAGCTATTAGATAAAACACCTGAAAAAAATGCATGCAGCGTATATTTTACTTTAGCATATTTATATTTACATTGGAATGCTCATGTGCAAGAAAATATTGTACTATTCAGAAAATCATATAACATGTTTCTTGGATTGGGTAAGTTTGATTTTGCTGCACATTCAATCAATAATATTGCTGATTATTCATTTATACTGGGTAAAAACCTGGATGAAATTTTTACTGAATATAAAAATTATGAAAAGTTTTTCAAAAACCAAAAGGATAAATTTTTCCATTCATACTATGAGGATAATATTCGTAAATACTATTGCTATAAAGGGCTTACCGATTCTCCATCAACATACAATATACATGACAATTATACCGAAGAACGATTACAAGCAGTACGACAAACAAAAAACAATCTTGATAAATTCATCTTTGTGTTTAATTTAATGAAAATAGAATTTTTATATAGGAATCTACAAAAGGGATATGAATATGCCCGGGAGATTGAGCCAATAAAAAATGAACTGGTTGGGAATATTCATTATCCTGAATTTGTTTTATACTACTTATTGCTATTAGCAGGGCTTAGGAAGGATAAAAAAATTTCAAAAATAATATGGGCAATGAAATCAAAACTACTTGTATCAATGATGAAAAAGTGGTCAACAGTTTGCCCTTTTAATTATCTGCATAAATATTATCTTATGCTGGCGGAAAAGTATGCAGTTACCAAAAATTATAAAAAAGCAAAAGAATATTATGATAAAGCAATCTCAGAAGCTAATAGAAATGGATACATATTCATTGAGGCAATTGCGCATGAATGTCTTGGTAGCATGTATATATCATTAAACGATAAAACAAATGCTTCACAACAGCTTGAGAAGGCATATAACCTTTTCCATCAATGTGGTGCAGATGCAAAAGCAACCATGTTACACAATAACTATCGTGACAAAATAAAGATTGAACAAACCCGAACAGCAATAGCAATTGATAGCGATAGTTCATCTATAGCAAGTTCACTGGATATAGTAGATTTTTCTTCGGCATTAAAGGCTTCGCTGGCAATTGCCGGTGAACTTAATTTTGAAAAGCTTCCGGGGAAGTTGCTGTCAATAATGATAGAGAATGCAGGTGCCGAGAAAGGCTTTTTAATACTCAAGGATAATGAAGACCTGATTGTTGTTGCCAGGAAAAATACAATAGATGAGGAAATAACAGCTCTGGAAAATCTTCCAGTAGACAGGGTAGATGGCTTTTCGCATGCAATAGTACGATTAGTGGCACGAACAGGTGAAAAAGTAATCATTAATGATGCGATGAATGATCCTTTCTATGTCAATGACGAACATATTTTTAAAAATAAGGTAAAGTCATTGTTGTGTTTACCAATACTCAATCAAGGTAAGGTGGTTGCTGTTTTGTATCTTGAAAACAATGTAATAACAGCAGCATTTACACAACGACATATAGCATTGTTAACTTTGATATCTTCGCAAGCTGCTATCTCCATTGAAAATGCTCAGCTTTACTTAAATCTTGAAAAAAAGGTAGAGGAGCGAACAAAAGAACTAAAAGAGGCTAGAGATGCTTTATGGGGTGAAATGCAACTTGCTGCTAAAATCCAGACTGTTTTATTACCAAAATCGCCTATGGCAAAAGGATATGAAATTTATGGTTACATGATACCGGCAACTGAGGTAGGTGGAGACTATTATGATGTTATTAATACCAGTACAAATGATTGGATTATCATTGGTGATGTATCAGGGCATGGTGTTTCGGCAGGATTGGTAATGATGATGGTGCAAACGGCTATACAAACTATTATACGCGCAAATCCAAATTTAACACCGGTTACCTTGCTTAAGGTTGTTAACAGAACAATTACCTATAATATTAAGCAAATGAATGAAGATAAGTACATGACCATTACTGCGTTAAAACTGTATCCTGAAGGAAAGGTTGAATATTCAGGCCTTCATCAATATATTCTTGTATATAGATATGCAACGAAACAGGTAGATAGAATGGAATCTGATGGATTATGGCTGGGATTTGATATCGATTTAAACCGTGATACTTCCTTAAAAGAATTTACTATGAATAAAGGAGATGTTTTTCTTCTTTACACTGATGGTATTACTGAAGCAAAAACTGATAACGGAGAAATGTTTGAAGAAGATCAATTGGCTAACCTTTTACAAAATTCAGGGGAAAAACCACTTGCGGAGATAAAAAATGATATTATTGCAGCATTAAGAAATTATCATACCAATGATGATGTGACCATGGTTCTTACACGGAAGGTATGAGTATGTTTTTATTACTACTGGAATGGAGGTATTGTAGTATATGAAT
>Ga0209506_1000283_pt1 | contig 72816 bp, 54 predicted proteins | sample AD_JPNHG2_MetaG_FD_184409 | JGI IMG/M metagenome (GOLD analysis project Ga0209506, IMG submission 184409) | Active sludge microbial communities of municipal wastewater-treating anaerobic digesters from Japan - AD_JPNHG2_MetaG (SPAdes) (version 2) | ecosystem: Engineered > Bioreactor > Anaerobic...
CAAATTCCATATTTTGATCGAAAATGTTTGTCTTCAAAAAAAATGGAGTAGGGGATATCTCTTTTTTCTATTTAAACCCAGATTACTCATTAACCAATTCAAAGGGAAAGTCAAAGTCAGAAGAGTTGTTCTATAGTCAGGAAAACTAAGCTCGCCTTTTTTATTTATTTAAATGGATTTGATAACTGGTTTGCTGTTGATTTTTTCATGATATGCATTCGACTGCAGAAGTTCTATATCTTTAGATAAAGTTATTTTATACAAAATTAAAACCCTTTTTCTATTGAGGATTCTGAGTTAAAATAAGACATCGGACAAAAAAATTGCAACTTTCAATATTCAATTTTTTTTGCGAAATTTGCAAACTTAAAGAATTTAAGTAAAAACGCCAAAGTGAAAGAAACTAAATACATTTTTGTTACAGGAGGTGTAGTTTCCTCTCTGGGAAAAGGAATTATTGCAGCTTCGTTGGGGAAACTCCTGCAGTCGAGAGGTTTTAAGGTGACCAACCAAAAACTTGATCCTTACATAAATATTGATCCGGGTACATTGAATCCTTATGAACACGGGGAATGTTATGTGACCGTTGATGGACATGAAGCCGACCTTGATCTGGGGCATTATGAGAGATTTTTGAACATTGAGACCCATCGTGCAAATAATATTACCACCGGGCGAATTTATCAAAATGTTATTGAAAAAGAACGTCGTGGAGATTATTTGGGAAAAACCGTACAGATAATTCCTCACATTACGGATGAAATAAAGCGAAATATTAAATTATTGGGCTCAAAAGGCGATTACGATTTTGTAATCACAGAAATTGGCGGTACTGTTGGCGATATTGAATCATTGCCCTATATTGAAAGTGTCCGCCAGTTGCGATGGGAACTCGGGAAAAATTGTTTGATTGTTCATTTGACTTATGTACCCTATATTTCAGCTGCTAAGGAACTAAAAACAAAACCTACTCAACATTCAGTCAAAGCTTTACAGGAACAAGGTGTACAACCCGATATCCTGGTATTGCGTACCGAGCACAATATTTCTTCCGATTTGCGTAAGAAAGTGGCTTTGTTTTGTAATGTCGAACCCAATTCGGTTATGCAGTCTGTAGATGTTTCTACCATATATCGTGTCCCATTAATGATGTACGATGAAAAACTTGATGAAGTAGTACTTAGAAAAATGGGGTTTGACTTGTTGAAAATACCTCAGGCCAATCTTTCCAAATGGATACAGTTTGTGGAAAAATTGGAAAATGCAAAAGAAGAAGTACACATTGCATTGGTGGGCAAATATGTTCAGCTTCCCGATGCTTATAAATCTATTATCGAATCTCTACTTCAGGCATGTGCTTATAACGACAGAAAATTAAAGCTCGATTTAATATTGTCGGATAAACTTACCGAAGAAAATATAGAAAAAAAACTTGAGGGAGTCGATGGTGTTATTATCGCTCCCGGTTTTGGTCAAAGAGGAATTGAGGGAAAATTAGTCACTATCAAGTATACACGTGAAAAAAACATACCAACTTTCGGCATTTGTATGGGGATGCAGTGTATGGTGATAGAATTTGCAAGAAATGTGCTGGGTTATGCAGATGCCAACAGCACCGAAATTGACCCGACTACCACTCATAATGTAGTGGACATTATGGAAGAACAGAAAAATATTTTGAATTTGGGTGGCAGCATGCGATTGGGAGCATTTCCCTGCAAATTGAAAAAGGGGACAAAAGTTTTTAAGATTTACGGAAAAGAAAATATCAGCGAACGACATCGACACCGGTTTGAATTTAACAACTATTATAAAGAAGAGTTTGATAAAGCCGGCATGATTTGCAGTGGAATAAATGCTTCTTCAAATTTGGTAGAAATTGTTGAAGTTCCTTCTCATAGATGGTTTATCGGCGTTCAGTTTCATCCCGAATACAGCAGTACAGTTATTAATCCCCATCCTCTTTTTATCAGTTTTATAAAAGCTGCCATCGAATATAGAAACGAATCGAAGGAAAAAACTCAAAACTCAAAATTTAAAACAGCTATTAAATAATTAATGATTGAAAATTTAATTCTCATTTCTCACTTGTTGAATTTCAAAAATATATCATGGATAAAAATACAATTACAGGTTTTCTATTAATAACGGTTATTATTGTTGTCTTTGCCTTATTGAATCGCCCCAATCAGGAAATGATCGAAAAACAAAGACGCTACAACGATTCGATAGCACAAATTGAAAAAGCCAAAGCTGAATCGGAAACTGCTATTCAAGAAGTCAATTCTTTACTTTCCGATTCTATTAAAACCACACTGGATTCTTCGGCTGTTATCAGAGATGCTTATGGCGATTTCAGTGTTGCCGCTTTAGGGAAAGAAGAATTTATAACATTGGAAAACAGCGTTTTAAAACTTACCTTTACGAACAAGGGGGCTCGTATTTATGCAGCCGAACTAAAAGATTATCGTCGACATGATTCCCTTCCTCTGATTCTTTTTCAGGGGAGTGAGGCCAATATGGGATTTACTCTGATAACCAACAATAACAGAATTCTGAACACAGCCAACTTATTTTTTGAAGTTTTACTTCCCATAGAAAAAGATACATTGGGAAATCAAATACTTGTTTTCAGGCTAAAAACTACCGGCGAAGGATACATGGATGTGGTCTACACTCTTCCTCCCGACAATTATATGTTTAGTTTCAGCATTAAAGCCAACAAAATGAGCAATGTTATGCCGGCGGGAACTAATTTTTTGGAAATGCAGTGGACTACCCGATTGCGTCAGCAGGAAAAAGGTCGGCAATTTGAGAGTCGTTACTCAAATATTCAGTATAAATATCTTTCGGATGATGTAGAAAAATTAAGTGAAAGTAAAAATGACAGCAAGCAAATTACCAACAAACTGAAATGGATTGCTTTCAAGGACCAGTTTTTCAGTAATGTGCTTATAGCCGAAGATGCATTTACTTCGTCTTTTCTGGAAAGCAAGGTTGAACCTGAGGATTCTCCCTATCTGAAGTCGTACAGGGCCGATATGACCATTCCATTTGACCCTACCGGAAAAACTTCGACCAACTTTAGAATGTATTTGGGTCCTAATAAATTCAATATCCTTGCATCTTATGACAAAGGAGTAGCCAAAGAAGAAAAGCTTCAACTTCATAAACTGATACCACTTGGATGGGGAATTTTTGGATGGATTAACCGTTACATGATTATTCCCATGTTTAATTTCTTCAGTAAATACATCGGGAATTATGGCATCATCATCTTATTGATGACAATTATCATTAAAATCATAATTTTTCCCATGACGTATAAATCATATACATCCAGCGCCAAAATGCGAGTCCTTAAACCAGAAATTGATGAAATTTACAACAAAATACCTCCTGAAAAAGCTATGGAAAGGCAAAAAGCAGTCATGGATCTTTATTCCAAAGTTGGTGTAAGTCCCATGAGTGGATGTCTTCCGGCTTTGTTGCAAATACCTATCCTTTTTGCCATGTTTAGCTTCTTCCCTGCTTCGATCGAACTCCGTCAGGAAAGTTTTCTTTGGGCAAAAGATCTTTCAACTTACGATTCTATAATTAGCTGGAATGCTTATATCCCAATTATTTCGAAGTATTTTGGCAATCATTTAAGCCTTTTCTGCCTTTTGATGACCATTTCAAGCATTATTTCCACCAAGTTGACAATGACAACTACTCCAACTACCAACCAACCGGGCGGAAATTTGATGAAGTGGATGATGTACTTGATGCCTGTGATGTTTATGTTCATTTTTAACAATTACTCGGCAGCATTAAGTTACTATTACTTGCTTTCTACTCTGATTACCATTATTCAAACTTTTATCATTCGCTCAATGGTTGACGAAAAGAAACTTTTAGCCCAACTACATGCTAAACGCAATCAGAAGCAGCCTGTGAAGAAAAAAAGCAGTTGGATTGAACGAATGGAAAAAATGCAACGCGAACAACAAAAAGCATTGAAAAACAAAAGATAAGAGTTTTAGAAAATAATATGTTTAAGCGTAAAATTGCATAAAAAATTTTTGTGGTTTTACGCTTTCTTTTAAAATTCAATCATGACAAAAAAAATCAAGTTTTTTATTCTGTTTTTTCTGATTATATTTCTTTTCTCGTGTCAAAATCATAACCGTTTTCGCATTAACACAAAAAAGAATGAAGTTGAAGTTCGGATACGGCGTTTTGATAAGGATTTGATCAACGTTGACACTACAAATCTCAAAGCAGAAATTAGGAAAATTTACAAAGATTATCCCGTTTTTTTCCCGGTATTTATTAACGAAATACTTAACGTTGCACCTTCCGACACCGATTCAGTTGCTAAATTAATAGGAGATTTTCTTTGTGATGCCGCTTTTCAAAAAGTCAACAAAGAAGTTCTGAAAACTTTTGCTGATGTGCATGATATAGAGAAACAACTTTCGATAGCTTTTACTTATATGCATCATTATTTTCCCGAGATCAGGCTACCCGAAATTTATTTTTTCGTATCCGGCTTCAATCGTTCTATCATTATTTACCCTTCTTTAATTGCTGTAGGGGCCGATTTATACTTAGGAGCCGATTACCCTCTTTATAAGTCGTTTACTTATGAATACCTGACTTTCAATATGCGACCTGAAAGTATAGCCCCTGATGTTGTTTCTACGCTTCTTTTTAGTTATTTCCCAATGGAATCGGAAAATAATCGCTTGTTGGACAATATGCTGTATAATGGGAAAATTTTATTTTTGTTGTCGGTCTTTATGCCTGATGTAGAACCTTCAGTATTGATGGGGTATACTCGCGAACAATGGCAATGGTGTAAACGATTTGAAAAGGAAATATGGGCAAAAATTATTGAAGACAAAGCATTGTTTTCTTCCGATATGAGGCTTATAAATTCCTATTTGGATGAAGCTCCTTTTACTGCTCCTGTATCACAAGATTCTCCAGGTAGAGTGGGCACATGGATAGGTTGGCAAATTGTGAATAGTTATATGAAAAAAAACAATAACGTCAGTCTACGTCAGTTAGCTAATGAAAATAATTATCAGCTACTGCTCGAGAAATCGGACTACCGTCCATAAAAAAAGCGGTTCCGTCATGCTTTAATGACAGAACCGCAAACAAAATAAATTAAATCGAAAATTTAATTATGCAGGTATGATTGCTTCTGATGGACAAACATCAGCGCATACACCGCAATCTGTACACACATCCGGATCAATAACATAGATATCGCCTTCTGAGATTGCTTCTACCGGACATTCAGTTATGCACGATCCACATGCAATGCAATCTTCTGTAATTACGTAAGCCATTTTTATATAGATTTAGTTTAATGCTGCAAAGTTACTTTTTTTTCTCAAACCAAAAAAATTTCACAACACTTATTCACTTTTGAAATTTCTAAAGTCGTAATTTTTTTATCAGGTGAGAGACAGATTATTTTGTTATGCTCACAAACAAATTTTTCCTTTCATCAGAATATAATTTATTTTTTTAGGGTCTGATGGAACCCACATGTCTGTATATTATATTCATTCGTGTTTGTGTATGCAATACATGTGGGTTTCATGTTGAATTTTAAAATCTCATTAAGCCTTTAATTCTGAGATGGGATATTTTATCTTACATTTCTAAAGTAAATTGTTGAAACATATCTTAAACATTGGTATTACATACCAAAGTCAATTATCATTGTTTGGAATTTATCACATCCAGCGCTTTCAATACAGTTTTGTCGCTTCGATAAAGTAATGGATAAAATCCTTCATCGCCCAGAATATTTCGCGAAATATACCCTTTAATTTGTGTCAAAAGCAAATTTTTTGAGATGTTTATTTCTTTTTTATTGGCTTGAATTCCTTTTTCGGAAACAAATTTTACAAATTGATCCAATAAGGATTGACTATTTAAGTAAGTGTCCATTTCGTGCCAATTCTTTATTTTTTTCAGTTTCTCTCTGTTTTTGTCAGAATATTGAAAGGCAAACTGATAAACATATCCGTAATTGACCACTTTATTAAAATATGGTGTAAATTCTGATGTATCCAAAGGAACATATACATCGGGCATAATGCCGCCTCCGCCATATACAATTCTTCCTCCAACCGTTTTGTATCGCAAAGAATCCGGGTGGAAAATACTGTCGTTAATTTCATGCAACAGACGGTTGATAAATTCTTTTTCGTATTCTTCCGAATTACCAAGTTTATAAGGCTTTTGAATACTTCGACCGGAAGGGGTATAATAGCGTGCCACCGTTAGGCGAACAGCCGAACCATCAGACAAATTAAACTGCTGTTGCACCAATCCCTTACCAAAAGTACGTCTGCCTACTAACGTTCCGCGATCGTTGTCTTGAATGGCCCCTGCAAAAATTTCACTTGCCGATGCAGAAAATTCATCAACGAGTACTACCAGCGGCTCCCTTGTACAGCTACCCTTTCCATCTGATTTGGCTTCAAAGCGCTTATAGGCTTTCCCTTGTGCATAAACGATAAGTCGGTTAGCCGGCAGAAATTCATTAATCATATTAATGGACTGATCCATAAATCCGCCACTATTGCCTCGCAAGTCAATTATGAATTTATCAGCACCTTCGTTTTTTAATTTGGCTATGGCATTCAGAAATTCTCCATAAGTTGTTTCGGCAAATTTGCTGACTTTAATAAAACCCACACTTGGCTGAACAATATAAGCAATATCTACGGAATTTACAGGAATTTTTCCTCTGGTTATTTCATAATACAACACTTCCTTTGTTTGGTTTCGTTTAATGCCCAACTTAACTTTCGTACCTTCCGGTCCGCGAAGTTTTTTCATTACTTTTTCATTGTTAATACTTTTTCCCACAAAGGTGGTGTCATTTACTTCTACAATGCGATCTCCGGGCATTAAGCCAGCTGTTTCCGAAGGACCTCCGCTGATCACGGATATAATCATGACTGTATCGTTCTGAATGTTGAATTGTACGCCAATACCACTAAAACTACCTTCCAATTCGCTATTTGCCAAAGAAATATCTTCTGCCGGTATGTATACCGAATGGGGATCAAGTTTTGCGATTATATCTTGCATGACGTTTTCAGTCATTTCATCTAAGTTGAGTGTATCGACATAATTAGTATTAATAATCTGAAGCAATTCATCTACTTTGGAAGCATTACCAAAACCGAAAAAAATGTTTGGTGAAGACGAGAAAAAAGCCCTCTGAGCCAGTAAGTTACCCAGAATAAGTCCAAAAATTACGGCTAAGAATACGATGAGGGGTGCAAGATAATTTTTTTTGTTGCGATCCATAAATAAAAATTATTTTTTTATGTTTTCCAAAATATTTATTTAAATGACATTGAAATGATGGTAAATTTCATCTCTTATTTATGAAGGTTTTTGTTCTCGCCGGTAATTTTCATTTTTATCAAACGAACTAATTCTGCTTCAAAAAATGATTATCTCATAAATAAGTGGATAAAATGGTGGAAAAATTACCGAAAAAATTTACTTAAAAGATGAATACAAAATTAGAGAATTAACTTTGTTTTTCTGTAAACATTTTACTAAAAATAACGATTTTGACCGACTTTTGTTCTTTGAATTGTTTTTCTTTGATTTTATACAATGGTTTCCTATATCCGTTGGTCTACTTTCTCTGTAAAAAAAATTATTGGCAAAAACATTTTCATTATTTTAAATAAAAACACCTTATATTTCCACGTTAATTATTAAATTTGCGAACTTAATTATAAAACCAGAAAAAAAATGAAAGTACCTGAAAATTTGAAATACACCACCGAACACGAATGGATCAGGGTGCAAGGTAATACTGCATGGGTGGGAATTACCGATTTTGCTCAGCATGAATTGGGCGAAATAGTATTTGTTGAGGTAGAAACCTTGGGAGAAAACATTCATGCCGGCGAAGTTTTTGGAACAGTAGAAGCTGTCAAAACAGTTTCGGAACTTTTTTTGCCAATAAGTGGTGAAATTCTTGAATTTAATAAAGAACTCGAAAACAAGCCGGAACTGCTCAACGATGATCCGTATGGCGAAGGCTGGATTGTTAAAATAAGGGTCACCGATCCTTCTGAACTGGAAAAATTACTTTCGGCAGAACAATATGCCAAGTTGATTGCTTGAACAAGAAGTTTTATAAATCAATTTTTTAAAAATGAAAGCAAGAGCAAGTATTATCATGGGTAGCACCTCCGATCTGAAAATAATGGAAAAGGCTGCCAAGCTTTTGGATGAATTTGAAATTCCTTTTGAAATACATGCGTTATCGGCTCATCGTACTCCAAAGGAGGTAGAAGATTTTGCTCTTCATGCTGAAAAAAGGGGTATTGAAATAATTATTGCCGGGGCAGGTATGGCAGCACATTTACCGGGTGTTATAGCTTCGATGACTACTTTGCCTGTGATTGGTGTTCCAATTGAAGCTTCTTTAAACGGTATGGATGCCTTGTTTTCCATCGTTCAAATGCCTCCGGGTATACCTGTTGCTACTGTAGGGATCAATGCTGCACAAAATGCTGCAATTTTAGCTGTTCAAATATTGGCTTTAAAAGACGAAAAAATCAATTCCAAATTAAAGCTGTACAAAGAAAATATGAAACAAAAAATTGTTGAAGCAAACAATCAACTCAAAGAAATAAAATATACTTATAAAACAAATTAATTAGCTCCGTAAACTATCACTGAGAAAGCTGAAATTATCATTAAAGTTTTTATTCCTTTTTGTTTCATTTTCTGCGAAGTATTATCACTATTTCACGAAGTGTGATGTAAATTAAAAAGTTGTATAAAAAATTAAAATCTTATTCTTTCGACAAGGATAAGAAAATTGATTAAGAATAATTTTCCACTTTTGAATAGGTTTTGTTCATTTTTTAGCATCTACCCTGAGGGTAAAGAAAACCATTTTATAACCCCGTCGCCCGAAGAAAACGACATTTTATTTTTGGTTTTTTCCCCTATTTCCCCTTTTTCAAGATAACCAACACTGTATCTTTTTGTTTCCAGCTTTGTTGTAATATTGCCCAAATTTCGTACCTTTGTTCTATGGCTAAATGCCTTCATCATGGCAATTTTTTAAGAGGAAGAGACCAAAGTAATCTATTTGTTCGATAACCAATGAGAAAAATTCTTCTATCAACTTTAACTTGAAAATAATTCTCTTTTGCTTTTATTTCCCACGAAAAAATTGCATGAATTACTTGAATTTACGTTTGTTTTATAAAGAGTGTTTTTTAAAATATGACTACCTATCCTTCTCAGTCTGTTTTTAGTTTATACCGTCGCATGGTAACTTCTGAAAAGAACATGTTTTCTTTTCAGGAAAGGAAGGCCATCAAACAAATTCTGAAGGAATACTATCTACTCCATCCGCAGCAATTGACATTACCGGGCCATTCTATCGAAGACAAATTGTATATTATTCAGATTCTGCTCAATGAAATAGGATTGGGAAAAGCTTCTGTTCTGAGTGTGCTTTTTATGGAACCGATCAAGAACAATTATTTGACTGTTTCAGAAATTGAACAAAAATTCAAAACTCCGCTTGACTCCATAATAGGCGGAATGCAGCGTGTAGAAGAGCTTTACGAACGCAGTTTTTCGCTGGAGACAGAGAATTTCAGAAAACTTTTATTGACTTTTGCTCAAGATGTTCGTGTCATTTTAATGATGATAGCCGAGCGACTTTATTTTATGCGAATACTGGATAAATTTCCTGCAGATATGCAGCAAAGCATGGCTCGCGAATGCTCGTTTCTTTATGCTCCGCTGGCTCATCGTATGGGACTTTATTCCATTAAAAGCGAAATGGAAGATTTGTCGCTGAAATATACAAATCGGGAAATTTATCGTGAAATTGCCCAAAAATTGAATGAAACCAAACGTTCTCGGGACAAGTACATTGAAGAATTTATTACCCCTTTGAAGGAAAAACTTGGCAAGGAAATTAAATATCCCTTCGAAATCAAAGGTCGGACGAAATCAATTTATTCCATTTATTCCAAAATGCTGAAACAGAATACGCCTTTTGAAAACATCTACGATCTTTTTGCAATTCGGATTATTCTGGATGTACCGTTGGAAAAAGAAAAAATGATTTGCTGGCAGGTTTATTCCATTGTAACCGACATGTATCAGCCCAATCCGAAACGTTTGCGCGACTGGCTTTCCATACCGAAATCAAATGGTTACGAGAGCCTTCATATCACTGTTTTGGGGCCTCAAAACAAATGGGTGGAAATTCAGATTCGCACTACGCGTATGGACGAAATAGCCGAAAAAGGATTGGCAGCTCATTGGAAATACAAGGGAATAAAAGGTGAAAGCGGCATGGACGAATGGCTGAAAAATATTCGCGATATTTTGGAAAATCCCGACTTGAATGCCGTAGATTTTATGGATGAATTCAAGTTGAATCTTTACGATCAGGAAGTTTTCGTTTTTACTCCGGCGGGAGATTTGCACAAGTTGCCAAAAGGCGCTACGGTACTGGATTTCGCTTATCTGATTCACAGCAATTTGGGAAGTAAGTGCATTGGAGCCAAAATCAACAAGGAAAGAAATGTGCCGATAAAATATGTGCTGAAAAACGGAGATCAGGTGGAGATCCTCACATCTCCCTCCCAAAAGCCAAATCCTTCGTGGCTGAACATAGTGGTAACTTCAAAGGCGAAATCGAAAATTCGTCAGGCGCTGAAAGATATAGAGTTTAAAGATGCCGAAATTGGTCGGGAAATTCTTTTGCGGCGTTTCAAAAACTGGAAAATTGAGTTGGAAGAAGGAAAGCTTTCGCGATTGGCCAAGAAAAAAGGTTATAAAACCGTCAGCGATTTTTATCAGGCCATTGCACATGAAAAAATCGACATGCTGCTCATTCGCGATGCCTATCTCGACCTCGACCGGCATGAAACGGGAGCAGAACAGGCTGAACCTCGGAGTGCCGAAACTTTTTCAAAAGAAACTCCTGCCGAAGAACTTTCTTCAAAAGAAGATGTTCTGATTATCGGCCAAAATCTGAAAAATGTGGATTACACACTTGCCAAATGTTGTCAACCCATTTACGGAGACGACATTTTTGGGTTTGTATCCGTTGGCGGAGGCATCAAAATTCATCGAACCACTTGCCCCAATGCTCCTCAGTTGATTTCAAAATACGGTTATCGAATTATCAAGGCTCAATGGGCCGGACGCTCAGGAGGAACTCAGTATCCGATTACACTTTATATTGTCGGGAAAGATGACATCGGTATTGTAACCAACATTACTTCACTTATTTCGAAAGAGAAAAATATTTTGTTGCGTTCCATATCGGTTGATTCCAATGCCGGTGTTTTTCAGGGAAACCTTACAATAATGGTAAACGATGCCAATGATTTGGACAGTATCATAAAAAAAATAAAACAGGTAAAAGGTGTTCTGAGTATTTCAAGAACCAAAAGTTTAACCCAAAACAACCAGTAAAATTTTATAAACAATGTTTTCAGGAATAATTGAAGAAGCTGCCCCGGTAGTAGCTTTAAAAAAAGAAGCCGGCAATTTGCACATTACCATGACTTGCTCGTTCGTAAACGAATTGTCGGTCGATCAGAGTGTTTCGCACAATGGCGTATGCCTCACCGTTGTTTCCAAAACTCCCGATACCTACACCGTAACGGCTATCCGTGAAACGTTGGAAAAAAGCAATTTGGGATTGCTCCAAGAAGGGAGTAAGGTGAATCTGGAAAGGAGTTTGCTACTCACCGAACGTCTCGATGGACATATTGTTCAGGGACATGTCGATACAACAGCAGTTTGTACCGATATTTCTGAAGCTGATGGCAGCTGGTATTTTACTTTTCAATATGATGTGGACAGGGAATTGGCAAAAAGAGGTTATGTTACCGTTGACAAAGGTTCAGTGGCGGTAAATGGAGTCAGTCTTACCGTGTGCAACCCGACGGAAAATACCTTTCAGGTTGCCATAATCCCCTATACTTACGAACACACCAATTTTCATCAAATTTGCGTGGGAACGACAGTCAATATTGAGTTTGATATTATTGGGAAATATATCAGTCGATTGATAAAGCTATAAAATACGCCCTGATTTTTTGTTTTATCAAACTAAAATCGATGGCAATTGTTATATAACATTGCAAAATCCATTTAGAATTTGGTAATGGAAAATTTCAGGAAACAGATAAAAATTTCATTTTTCAATCCCATTATTCATTTTCTTCCGCTTCTGCTGTTTTTGGTAACAGCTATGTATGCCGGAAGAACGGTGGCGAATTATGTTTCCATTTTCGTCCTTCTTGTGTCGGCGGTATATGTTTTTATTGCTTATAATCAGATATTTATTTGGTTTTTCCTGTCGTGTGTCATCTTTTTGGCGGTCAATATTGTTGGCAGTATAATTCGTTTGCCGATAATTTTTCTGAGTTTTCGACCTTTGTTGGATGAAGCGTTGACATTGGTATTTTTGGGAGGAATGATATTGCTGCAAAAACCCATAAAAAAAGGAATTATGGCACTCATTCCCAAAACTTTGCCAATGAATAACAACCTTGATGAATATTTCGGTTTTATCCGAACTATTTTCTTGATAATTTTGGGATATGTTTTGGCTACCGGTTTTTTCTATGCTTTTCCTACGCAGCGGGAAACGGCTTATTTGCAACTGGTGCAGGCAATTTATGTCGGAATTCTTTTCTTTGTTTTGGTTTTCGAATCGCTTCGGGTTCAAATTATTCGTGCACGCTTGCTGAAAGAAGAATGGTTGCCGATAGTCAATTCGCAGGGAAAAATTATTGGCAGCGTGCAACATCAAGCCAGTTTGGGAGAAAAGCGAAAATTCATGCATCCCATTATTCGTGTACATATTATTCAGGATGGCATGATTTTGCTCAGAAAGCTTCCTGCTGACGATTTGTCCTATCCTTTACATTGGGATACAGCAATTTCAAATCATATCCGCATGGGAGAAACGGTTGAAGACTGCATCAAAAGGACGGCTCAAGAGCTATATGGTTTGACCGAGTTAAAATCTTTTTTCCTTTCCAATTATATTACCCACACAGATTTTGAACAGCATTATGCTTTTCTTTTTATTGCCTGCAAAATGAATAAAATAGACCTCCAGTCGGAAAAAGTGAAACAGGCAAAATGGTGGACGCTGCAACAAATTGAAGAGAATTTGCAGGAAGGAATTTTTACCGAAAACTTTCTGATAGAATTTGATTTGTTGAAAAAGAGTGGAGTTTTGGAGAATAATATTTGCGATTGTGCGTGCAAATTGAAAGAAACCATTTTCAAAGCTCCTCATCTGTTTCGGTAAAAGCAAAGCATAAATAACTTAATGATGAGATTATATTTTATTTTGCTCCTAATAGCATTTGTTTCCTGTGGTGGGCATTCCAACTCGGAATTTAAGCTGCAAAATTCCTTTCAAATTAAGCTGCAGGATTCGATTTGTATCAATGCTAAAGATTGTTTTTATTTTAGTACCGACAGTAACCTTTATCGGATCTTTATGTATTTTTCAAATGCAGAATTGAAAGAAAAAAAAATAATTGATACCGTAGATTTTAGCCCATATAAATCAAAGATACATAGCTTTCAATCGGAAAATAATGAGTCTTATGTTGTTTTATGGGAAACAGAATACGAATTTTATCCTTTAATTTATGTCTACTTTATTACAGCAGGTAAAATAGTAAAAATTGGAGAACTTTTAATTTCTTTACCCTGTCAGTCGTGTGAGAGTTTCGAATATCCAATAAAAGATATTCGAATGCTTCAAAAGGGAATGAATATTGAAATCTCATTTTTAAAAGATGTAAATTATAAGCCAAGTAACGGTAATGAATGGCATTTGTATAAAGCCGGTATGTTAAAATGCATTTTTAATGCTGAAACAAACAAATTAAAATAGATCTCATCATTGAATTAGTGTTAAGTTAGATGACAAAAACAATTTATTTCACTTAAAGATAAACCTATATTATTGATTATCTATGTTTTACATTATATAAAGATATTTTGTCTCTCGCTGGCTTCAGTGATTTACCACTGCCAAAATCCCCTGATTTGTAAGGTTTTGGAGAGTGGAAGGAGTGTTCTTGTTATTAAGGTTTGAGCAAAATAAGGTTGAAGGAAATACCACAGGGCAATCTTATTTTTTGGTCTTGACATGAGCCGATGAGCCGAAAAAGAAGAGAAGTTGGCGTTAAAAAATCTTTTCTGCTTGAGCTACGCAAGGAACGAATTTAAAAGATTTTAGCCAACAAACGTCCATTCTTTCAGTAGAGCCGTTGCATGCAACGGCTCATATAAAAACAGAATTTTTGGGCAAAGCCCATATTTTTATCTTTTTGTTCGGCGTAGCCTCCAGGCTACGTCGTATTTTTTTCTGGCGAAGGCTTTCAACTGATCCAAAATCTCCTGATTTTAATTCTTTCCCTGCCTCACAATGCTATCCTGGAATTTTCCAGAGAATAACAGCCTATCAACTTATAATCTTTGTAGCCAGTTTTTAAAGCTAATAAGGAATGAATTGTTGATATTGTTGGAAAATTCTATGATCAAATGAGGTTTGGATAAAAAAATATTATTTTTTTATTTTGATTATGCTAAATATTGTATATTTGCCTTGTTATAATCTTTAAATAAAATTACATTTCTTTACCGTATAAAATTAAATAATCAATTAAAAGTCAAAGGGAATTATTTTTATATAGATCCATTTTATTACTTAATTTTTAAAAATAAATATCATGAAAAATCTAAAATTTTACCTTTCTTTCCTTTTATTGGCAGGATGCAGTTTACTGTCTGCCAAAACCATTTATTACGTAAAGCAGAATGGAACAGGCGATGGTTCTTCCTGGGCGAATGCCTCCGGCAGCATTCAGGCAATGATAGATAAAGCTGCTTCCGGAGATGAAGTTTGGGTAGCAAAGGGAACTTATTATCCAACTACCGAAACCATTGCCCGTGATGTCCGTTCACGAACTTTTTTAATAAAAGCAAGAGTAAAACTATATGGCGGTTTTGCCGGAACGGAAAGCTCCATTGCTGAACGGCAATTAGCCGATCTGGACGGGAACGGTAGAGTAGATTCCTGTGAATTGGTAAATACGACCGTTTTAAGTGGGGATATTGACGGCGTCCCCGATGTTTGGACCAAAAAGATGAATTCGAACGGAACCACATGGACATGGACGGTAACCGGTAACGAAGGGAACTGTTATCAAGTGGTAAATAACCTTGGGGGTACAATTGATGGCTTTTCTGTCATCGGAGGCAATGCCAACAACAATACCGCGAGTATTTCTTCAGGTGGCGGAATATATGCTGATTCTTCTTCTAGTTCTTCTTCCGTAATCAATTGCACGGTATCCAATTGTTCTGCGGCGGATTCAGGTGGCGGGATATATGCTTTTTCTTCTTCCATATCCAATTGCACGGTATCCAATTGTTCAGCGACTTATGAAGGTGGCGGGATATATTCTTATGCTACTTCTATTTCTTCTTACGTAACCAATTGCACGGTATCCAATTGTTCTGCGGCGTATGAAGGTGGCGGGATATATTCTTATGCTACTTCTGGTTCTTCTTATGTAATCAATTGCACGGTATCCAATTGTTCAGCGGCGTCTAGAGGTGGCGGGATATATTCTTCTTCTTCTTCTTCCATATCCAATTGCACGGTATCCAATTGTTCAGCGAAGGGGCCAGGTGGCGGGATATATTCTTCTCCTGATTCTTCTAACGTATCCAATTGCACAGTATACAATTGTTCGGCTTCTGAAGGTGGCGGGATATATGCTTCTGACTTAATCAATTGCACGGTATCCAATTGTTCAGCAGCGTTTTTCGGTGGCGGGATATATGCTAATTCTTCTTCCGTATCTAATTGCACGGTATCCAATTGTTCAGCGACTTATGGTGGCGGAATATATGCTAATTCTTCTTCCGTATCTAATTGCACAGTATCCAATTGTTCTGCGGCATCTGCAGGTGGTGGAATATATGCTGGTTCTTCTTACGTATCCAATTGCTCGGTATCCAATTGTTCTGCGGCATCTGCAGGTGGCGGAATATATGCTGGTTCTTTTTCCATTAATAATTGTGCTTCGTCCAACAATCTTAGCAATGGAATCACAGGAAGTGGTATAAGTATAAGCGGAGCTAGTTCAGCGAACTGTATTTCACCGGATATAAATCTTGCTTATCTTCACCCTACCAGTTTTATTGGAATAGCTACCACAGAGGCACAAAAACAGGAATTGCTTACTGCTGACTGGCATTTGAAAGCAGGTTCGCCTTGTATCAATGCTGGTACTACTATTGGTCTATCACAGGATTTCCTGAATGGAAAAGATCTGGATAATCATCCAAGGGTTTTATATGGGACTATTGATATAGGTGCCTATGAATTTATGTCTCCAAGCGTTCAAATTCCTATTTCTGAAAATTTTGATGCTATTTCTGATTGGAATCAAAGTCAATTATTTCCTTATGCTATAATAAATAGAATTAATAGATGGGCTTTAATCAACCAGAAGGCAGTTTTCAATTGGCAAACTAATCTAACTTCTTATTCTATTCCACTTTTTACTTGTGAAATAGACGGTACGAATGTAGATCATGTTTTCCTCCGATATGATATGTATTTTGAGGCTTATGCTGGTTGGACTTCTCCACTGGGAACTGAGAAATTAAAGGTGGAATTTTCACCAGATTTTGTCAACTGGACAACGATTGCTTCCTATTCCAATGCCAAGGTATGATACCCCATCAAACATACATTCATGATTTAAGTGCTCAACTTGCCGGTAAGAAATTTTATATTCGTTTCAATGCTACAGGGGATGATAGCAATCGAATAGAAAAATGGGAAATTGATAATGTAATCATCAATACGGATGGTTCAAATGCGGCACCTTCTATTCAAAACAATGCTTGTAATTGGAATGTAAAAGATAACATATTAACAGTGAATAATTTATCTTTAGGTTCTAATTTACAGTTATATGATATAAACGGGAAATTAATTTCTCAGAAAAAGCCAGATGCTTCCAGGATTCAATTTGTTTTGCCTGCTCATGGGGTTTATGTTTTAAAAGTAACTTCAGAGACAGGGAATGTAATACAGAAAATTGTTTGGTAAATTTTAGCTAAAAGAAAAGATAGAGCATAACATAAAAATTAAAGACTTTTAGTACGGCGTAGCCTTCCCGGCTACGTCGTACTTTTTGCTGGTGAAGGCATTTGACTGTGGAAAAATCTCCTGATTTTTAATAAGCTAATAAGGTTTTGGATAGTGGAAGAAGTGTTCTTGTTATTAAGGTTTGAGCAAAAATAAGGTTGAAGGAAATACCACAGGGCAATCTTATTTTTTGGTCTTGACATGAGCCGGTGAGCCGAACCAACGGTCAGCGTAGCTAAAAATAAGAGAAGTTGGCGTTAAAAAATCTTTTCTGTTTGAGCTCCGCAAGGAGCGAGTTTAAAAGATTTTAGCCAACAAACGCCCATTCTCTCAGTAGAGCCGTTGCATGCAACGGCTCAGATAAAAGTAGAATTTTTGGGCAATGCCCATATTTTTACCTTTTTGTTCGGCGTAGCCTCCCGGCCACGTCGTTCTTTTTGCTGGTGAAGGCATTTGCCTGTGCCAAAATCTCTGATTTTTAATAAGCTAATAAGGTTTTGGATAGTGGAAGGAGTGTTCATGTTATTAAGGTTTGAGCAAAATAAGGTTGAAGGAAATACCCACAGGGCAATCTTATTTTTTGGTCTTGACATTAGCCGGTGAGCCGAAAAATAAGAGAAGTTGGCGTTAAAAAATCTTTTCTGTTTGAGCTCCGCAAGGAACGAATTTAAAAGATTTTAGCCAACAAACGTCCATTCTTTCAGTAGAGCCGTTGCATGCAACGGCTCATATAAAAGTGGAATTTTTGGGCAAAGCCCCATATTTTTACCTTTTTGTTCGGCGTAGCCTCCAGGCTACGTCATAAGTAAAAACAAAATTTCCAGATTTTTAATATGCTAATAAGGTTTTGGATAGTGGAAGGAGTGTTCTTGTTATTAAGGTTTGAGCAAAATAAGGTTGAAGGAATGATGTCATTTCATCAGAATATAATTTATTTTTTTAAGGTCTGATGGAACCCACATGTCTGAATATTATATTCATTCGTGTTTGTGTATGCAATACATGTGGGTTTCATATTAATTTTCAATAAAAGGCACTATTATGAACAAAGCATTTTATAGAGTTAGAGAAAATCATCATTCTGTTCAAATAAAAAGTATGATCTGAATATGGAGAAGATAAGAACATGGTACGAAGGAAACATGGACAAGGTATGGAGGAGATATGGACATGATATTGAAGAAAAACAACCAACATTGACTCAATAAAAAAATCCCCGCCACAAAGGATTTGCCATTATTTTCAAGGTTTACCGCAAATTTAAGCTTTGTAAGTAATGTGCTGCCGTATTGAAAATCTAACTTGGTATTCAATTTATTATGGGTTATTTGTAAAAATCGCCAGTTGAAAATACTTTTTTTTATGAAAAAATTGCCAGTTGAATAACTTTTTTTATATTTGCAACAAAAAAATAGTATGAAAATTATTAGAAGGATACTTCAAGATAAGATAATAGATAAAATCGCACCCGGTAAGGTCGTGTTGATTTTCGGAGCAAGGCGTGTAGGGAAAACGATTTTAATGCATCAAATTCTGGAGTCTTATCAAGGTAAAACAATGTTACTCAACGGCGAAGACTACGATACGCTGACATTGTTGGAAAACCGTACCATAGCCAACTACCGACATTTGTTTAATGGAATTGATATGGTAGCTATAGACGAGGCTCAGAACATTCCACAGATCGGCAGCATTTTGAAATTGATTGTTGATGAAATACCCGGCATAAGCGTTTTGGCGAGTGGTTCTTCGTCATTCGACCTGCTCAACAAAACGGGTGAACCATTGGTCGGACGCAGTTCGCAATTTTTGCTTACACCTTTTTCTCATCGGGAAATATTGCAAATGGAAACCATGCTTGAAACACGACAGAACCTCGAAGCTCGGCTGATTTACGGTTCATATCCGGAAGTAGTAATGATGGATAATTTCGATCGCAAGACCGATTACCTGCGTGATATTGTCGGAGCTTATCTACTAAAGGATATTTTGGCTGTCGACGGAATAAAAAATTCTAGTAAGATGAGGGAACTGTTGCGGCTGATCGCATTTCAGTTAGGCAACGAGGTTTCCTACGACGAATTAGGGAAACAGTTAGGCATGAGCAAAACGACCGTCGAAAAATATCTTGATCTTTTGGAAAAAGTATTTGTTATTTATCGTTTAGGAGCTTATTCTCGTAATCTGCGCAAGGAAGTAACGAAAGCCGGGAAATGGTATTTTTATGATAACGGTATCCGAAATGCCATTATAGGAGCATTCTCGCCGCTGGCTATCCGACAGGATGTAGGTGCATTATGGGAAAATTATCTCATCAGCGAAAGACGTAAAGCAAATCTTAATGAAGAATTACACAAAGAGTTTTATTTCTGGCGTACTTACGATAAACAGGAAATCGATTTAATTGAAGAAAGTTCAAATGATCTGACAGCACTGGAGTTCAAATGGAGAAACAAGATTCCGAAAATTCCAAAAGCCTTTCAAGAGACATATCCTCATGCAAAGTTTTATGTGGTAAATAAAGATAATTATCTGGAATTCATATAATTTCAAGGATATTTCCAACAAAAATAAGTTTTGAAAAAACTACATCTCCGTATTATAATACATTGACACATTTTTTCAAGCGGGTTTCTCTTTTCCGTATAGCCCATAATTCGGCGTAGCCTTCCGACCACGTCGTATTAAAAATAAAATCTCCGGATTATCAATCATTCAACGAATTAAATGAAGTTCAAAAAATAAACTTCATTTCAACGAATTGAAAATTTACCGAATCTATTTCCCCTTTTTCTCAATAAGCATGTGGATCTTCATTGATTTCCTCCACATTGGTACGCTTTTTCTCAAGTGCCCGCCAAGCATAAAAAATATAAATTACCACAAACGGAATAATCAGCGAAACAATGGACATAACCTTCAGGGTAAATTCACTGGAAGAAGCATTGGAAAGGGTTAGCGAACTTTGCACGTGTGTTGCTGAAGGATACAACGCAGTATTATTAAAGCCCACCAGCAACAGAAGTCCCAGCACCGCCAGAACAGTCCCAGCTCCTGCAAACCAAATTCCTTTTCTGTAATTTTCTGAAAACAGCGTGCGAATAATTCCATACAAAACACCCACTATACCCAGTAAAAATGTTGTCATCACTGCCGGCATTTCCACCAGATTGAGAAAATATTGGTGAGGACTTAAATATACTTCACCTGAAACAGGATGTACGGCAAAACCATCGGAAAGAAAAGTCCAGATAACAAATGCAAGGAAGAAAACTACAAAAGGAATGGCATTGTACCACAAGTATTTTCGTGAACGTTTTTCCAGCATTTCATGATCCACCCGATTGATAAAATACAAAGCCGCCAGTGTGCGCGACAGAAAGAAAACCGCCAGTCCCAGACAAACATTTCTCAAATTGAGCAAAGCTTCCAGTCCGTGCCACGGATGCTGCCAACGGCTGATAATAGGCGAGAGCGGATTGGAAATATTTGCTTTGTCCACTACAAAATCCGAACCCGTAAAAAACGTGGCAATCACCACGCCCAATAAAAAAGTTCCCAATAATCCATTCAGAAAAAGAAAAAAACGATACGTATTTTTTCCCAGCAGATTTCCCGCTTTGGTTTGAAATTCATAAGAAACTGCCTGCAGGGTGAAACAAAACAGAATAATCATCCACACCCAGTAAGCACCACCAAAACTGGTTGAGTAAAGCAGCGGAAAAGAAGCAAAAATGGCGCCGCCAAATGTAACAAGAGTCGTAAAAGTATATTCCCATTTCCGTCCCAGAACATTTACCAGAAGTCGTTTTTCATCTTCTGTTTTTGAAAGCGAAAAAATCATGGATTGACCACCCTGTACAAACAATAGAAAAGATAGAAGACCTCCCAGCAGAGCAATCAGAAACCACCAGTAATGCTGTAAAAAAGAATAAGTTATCATAGTATTCTAAATTTAAGGAAAGACAAAATGAATTTTCTCCTAAAAAATTACTCTTCTATTTTCTCAGCTTCCGGTCCCTTCTTTATTTGTTTGACCATAATACCGATTTCGGCAACGAGTAAAGAAGTAAACAAAATCAGGAAAAGGAAGAAAGTCAGTCTTACCGATTCGGCCGAAATGCTCGACACGGCAACCTGAACGGGCAAAATATCCTGAATCGCCCAAGGCTGACGACCAATTTCGGCAACCATCCAACCGGCTTCTCCGGCTACATACCCCAATGGTATCGTCAACAAACAAATCCATTGTAACCAGCTTAAATGCTCTAATTTTTTTCGATAAGATAAAATAAGTACCCCCGCAAAAAGCACAATAAAATAAATTCCCAAAATCACCATAATATGGAATGGATAAAATACCAGCGACAGATTCGGGATCAATTGCTGAGGATGGTCCAGATAACCATAACCAAAATAGGCATAGTTTTTCATGAGCCTGTCCTTATACATTTTGGCTGCAACCGTATCTTTTTTTTGGCTTGCTTGCTGATAATCGGCCAGTGCCTGAATGGCCTGTTTACCGCGCTCTCTTTTTTCTTCAAACGATAATGTTTCTCCCGATGCAGTTTGATATCCACCTTCAATAATATCTTTTAATCCCGGCACAAAAGCATTGGCATCGCGATAGCCCAGAAATGAAAGGAGTTTTGGGATTTCAACTTTAAACAGATAAGGAGCAAGAGTGTCGTTGTATGATTTTTTCTCGGGATTCAAAATACCAATGGCTATCAGGCCTGCACCATTTTTCCCTTCATAAAGTCCTTCCATAGCTGCCAGTTTCACCGGCTGACGCTGAGCCACATTATAAGCCGAGCCATCTCCGGTATAAAGCAGAAGCAAAGAAGAAATCAAACCGAATAAAGCACTGACGCGAATGCTTCTCAAAGCGAAATCCTTTTCGCGTTTATTGAGCAAAAACCAGCAGCTGATACCCACAACAAATAATGCACCCAATACCCAGCCCGAAATAACCGTGTGAAAAAATTTGTTAATGGCAACAGGAGAAAAGAGAATACTCCAAAAATCAATCATTTCGTTGCGAACCGTATCGGGATTAAATGTCATTCCCGTAGGATATTGCATCCAAGCGTTGGCAACAAGAATCCACAATGCCGAAATAGTTGCGCCCAGTGTGGTTAGCCATGTAGAAGCCAAATGAAAATTTTTCCCCACTTTTTTCCAACCAAAAAACATGATAGAAATAAATGTGGCTTCCAAAAAGAAAGCCAATATCCCTTCTATGGCCAGCGGAGCTCCAAAAATATCGCCTACAAACCAGCTGTAGTTCGACCAGTTGGTGCCAAATTCAAATTCGAGGATAATGCCGGTTGCTACCCCAATTGCAAAGTTGATCCCGAAAATGGTCATCCAGAATTTTGCTGCTTTTTTCCATTCTTCCTTCCCCGTTTTCACATAAAGAGTTTCCATAATCGACATAATCATGCCTAAACCCAATGTGAGCGGGACAAACAGCCAGTGATACATGGCTGTCATGGCAAACTGTGCCCGCGACCAATTTACTAAGGATGCATCCAGTAATAATTCCATAAATTTCAGTTTATTGATTCTTTCTATTTCGATTTGTTGATAAGTTCCATGCGCACATGGTTCGCCTTGCCGGCATCATCCCTGAAATGTTCATTAAGATAGTCGGGAAAGAAAAAAACCTTCAGAATGCCAAACATGATGAACAGTTTTATCAAAACGATTATCCATAAGGTTTTTCCCACCGTCATGTTTTTAAAACCTTCGGAATAAAACGAATAAATATTTTTTAGAAACCCGACTCTCTGCATAAATATTTTTTTGACAAAAATAACAATTTGTTCAGATTTACAAGCAATAGCCTGATTTTTTCTTTCAATTTCTTTATCATTCAAATTTTAGATTAAAAAAATTAAAATACGCACCTGCAAACATTCGTAAAACAGTTTACTTTACTCTATTTTAACCGAAAATTTGCAACAGTATATTAGCCCTCAAAAAAATCGAGCAGTAGAAAATAAAAATTATTAGGAATCAGTGGGTTAGAATTTTCTTAAAGAAAATATGAAACTTAGACCTCCTCCCGGCTGGTTTTTAGCTGAGATATTTCCTTTGTGAAATAAAACTGCATTTTTTACAATGGCCAATCCCAAACCCGTGCCGCCGAATTTTCTACTTCGGCCTTTGTCCACGCGATAGAATCTTTCAAATAGTCTGTTTAAATGCTCTTCAGCTACACCACGTCCATTGTCTGAAAATGAGAAATAATAAAACTCGTTATCTTCACGGTAACAATTTATCTCAACCGTAATATTATCACCACCATAGGTCAAAGCATTGTCTATTAAATTGCGAAAAATAGAGTACAGTAAAGAATTATTACCGTTTATTTTCATGTCGGAAGGATAATTTTTTATAATTCTGCACTTTTTTTGCTCGATTTGGACATGTACGTCATTGAGAACTTCATCAATGACTTCAGAAAGGGAGCACGGTTCTTTTGCAAACAATTTGTATGCTTCGTCGAGCTTGTTGAGGGTAGATATATCCTGAAGCAAAGCATTTAATCTCTGGGTTTGCTGATAAGCTCGTTCGATAAAAAAACGTTCACGTTGAGGTGAGATATTGGGATTCTCAAGAATACTTTCCATATAACCCATAATGCTACTTACAGGCGTTTTCAGTTCATGGGAGATATTTTGTGTAAGATGCCTTTTAAGTTCATTTTCATGTTCCTGGGCAGAAATATCATTTATGGATATCTCAAACGTGTCATCCTGAAATACAATACACTGAACGTAAAAAGAATGTCCATTTTTTTCTATCGTAATCCGTTTTCGTTTTGTTTCATTGTTAGAAAAGCAATCGTCAATAAAAGCATTTATTTCGGAAAATTCGGAAATGGAAAAAATTTGATCAGAACTTTTAACTTCCTGATCGGAAAGAATATTGGTATATTGAATAAAATGTGTGTTTGCCAGAATTTCTTTTTTGTCGGAAGAGAAAATGCCCAATCCCTCGCGTGAGATTTGCAAGTGCTTAAACAGTTTTTCCCGTTGACGATCGGCATCAGCTTTCGATTCCAGCATACGTCGATAGATTTGAACAATATTATTGCTGATTTCGCCTAATTCATCATTCGGAAACTGAATGTCGGTATCGAGAATATCGTCTTGTTCGGCTTTTTGAGTAAATATTCGCAATCTGTCGATAGAGCGTGAAAAATTTTTCGAAATGATAAACAATGCAAAAACTGTAATAACAAACATGAATAACATAAAATACAAGAAAAACATATTTGCCCTAAGAGCGGCAATGAGATTGACATTATAAGGGAGAGCGCAACGTATGTAATATTCAGGGAAACGTTGGGCCATATAGTAATAGTTTTTTCCTGTGGAAGCAGAATAACGTATGGCTTCTCCAATCTTTTCCTTGCGGGCTTTTGCTATTTCCGGGCGGTCCAAATGATTTTGGAAAAGAGTTCCTTTGGGCAGAAAGGAATCAAAAATTACATTACCCAAAGAATCGACAATGGTTACTCTGAGTGTGCTGTCAGGAAACAGGCGAACGAATCTGCTGAGTTCTTCCCAAGTCGGTTGTTCACTTTGAATGAAGTTATGGATGGTATGCACGTAGCTGTTCAGTTGTCCGTCCAGTTGCGATCTGCTGAATTCCTTTTCGCGATGATACTGAAAATAGGTAACTATTACAAAAAGGATAAAAAATATACTGAAAAAGTATAGGAAAATTTTTTTGTTTAGTTTCATGCAGGGTCGTCGAATTTGCAAGGAAAAGAGTTAAAAAAACACCTCATCTAAAACCAAATAAAATCATCTGTTTATCCCTCAAAACAATAGCCGTAACCCAACCGGGTAACGATATTTTTTCCGTAAGGTCCGATTTTTTTTCGTAATCGGGTAATATTTACATCAATGGTGCGATCAAGCACACAAACATCGTCTGTCCAAACCTTTGCAAGAATCTCTTCACGCGAAAATACCCTGTTTTTGTTTTCCAGAAGCAATTTTAAAATTTCAAATTCTTTCTTTGTAAATGGAATTTCATTTCCTTCCAGCGATACTTTTTTGTTGTTGAGATGCATTTCGAGTTTTTCAAAAGTAAGAATTTTATTTGTGGTTTCATCCATTTGCATCGACTCGGATCTTCTCAGCACCGCTTTTACTCTTGCTATAACTTCCCGTAAAGAAAATGGTTTGGAAATATAGTCGTCGGCACCAATATTAAATCCTGTTATTTTATCGTTTTCCGTGTCTTTTGCTGTCAGGAATATAATGGGAATAGAAGCTGTTTTCGGGTTATCGTGCAACATTCTGGCCATTTTGAAACCCGAGATTTCACCCATCATAACATCGAGCAAAATAAGGTTATAAACAGTTAAATCCTTTTTTAAAGCTTCTTCGGCAGAATATGCCGTATCTACTTGGAAACCTTCTGTTTCCAGATTAAATTGAAGAATTTCACACAAATCTTCTTCATCATCTACTACTAAAATACGTGTGGGAGCAATCATAAATTTCTACTTTAGAAATAATAAATTAACCAATTTATGCTCACTTTGGAGCAAAAATTTTATTCATGTTGCAAAGTAACTGAAGAATTATTTCGATATTATGTAATATATATTACAAATATATGACAAAAATTGAATTCTCTGACTAAAATAGTTGAATTTAGAATTTGGCATAATTATACTTTTACCGATGGAAAATACAATCGATTCGTATATTGGACTTTAAAAGAGGAAACAGGAATTTTCGGGAATGTACATATTGAAAAAGGCAATTCGAAAAAGAACTGCCTTTGCAAAAAAGATTTAAAAAAAATGTCAATGTTGTGCCAACTTAATTTGAAGTGAATTGGATGTTGACAGATCTATTTCCACATCCTGTTCTTCGTATGAAATCAAACTTGCTTTCAATCGAGCTTTCCCGGTTGGAAATGTAGAAATTGTAAAACGACCATCCAAATCGGTATAAACTTTTTGACCATTCAGCATTATTTTTACGCCTGCCAATGTTTCAAGGGTATTTTTATCCACTACCTTACCTTCGATAACAGTTTTTGTGTTCGAAACATTTTTTGCTTCCGAAGAATTATTCTCTCCGGCCATAACATTGCCTCCGAGAAAAACCGACAATGCGAAAAAAACTACAGCAAAAAAATTTTTTTTCATTTGATTTGTATTTTAATTTGTTTGAAATTAATCCCCTTTGTTTGGATACAAAGTAAGTTACTGTATATGACAATAGTATTACAAAAAAAATACAAATACATGAAAAAATTAAGGGGTAGAATAGTTTTTTTCGGAAATTAATTTCCCTTTTTCGTCCCACATAAACCACGTTCCGATTTTTTCGCCCTCATGATAATGCATTTCATAGCGCATGATACCATTATCATCCCATATATGCCAAGTACCATGTTTTTTGTCGTTCCGGTAAAAAGCTTCAGATATCAGTACTCCAGATTCGTTGTATGTGCGCCATGTTCCGTGAAATTTTCCGTTCCGGTAGGAACGTATTTCGTTGGGCTTCCCGTTGGGGAAATAAATAATGTAATCTCCTTCCGGCTTACCGTCCTTGATGTACATTTCGAGCCGCAAAGATCCATTGTCGTAAAACTCGCGATAATCCCCTGTATAAAGTTTGGTTTGGGACAAATCGGTGAAAAACAAACCATCGCTTTGCACTATGGTAGATGGTTCGCTTTTTTGTGAAAAAACGCTCATGTGGAGAGTCATTATTACCGACATCAATAACAATATTTTGTGCATAACTTATATTTTTTATCGTTAATACCTCTACAAATGTAAGTGAAATATATGTGAAAAATTTTCATCATCAAAAAATTTAATACATGTTACAAAAAACAGAAAAAATTTCTCAAGTTTTAGTAGAAAGCGAAAATGACTTAGCAAGATAAAAATAATAAGTGTCTTATGAATTTTTACTTGATTTAAAATTAATTGAAGTTTAAATTTTCTTCAATATGGTGTCCATCACCCAATTGGTTCGAATGGCCGAATAGCAATTGCTTACAGGTTCAGTGCCTTTCCCGTTCAAAAAATTGATAATACTTTCTATCAAATAAAATTGAATGTTTTCCGGTTTTGGTTCAGAAAATTGTTCTACTTTTTCTCCATTTTCAAGCACTATTGGACTAAAATCGAAAGTTGAACAGGTGAGTGTTGCCTTTGTTCCTACAAAAAGAATTTCGTCACACCGAAAATTTTCGGGAGCAGAAAAAGTCCACATTCCGCTACCTAAAATCCCGTTGCTAAAGCGAAAAATTCCGCTCACCGCATCTTCCACTTCATACAGACCGGCAATGTTCGAAGTAAAACCCTGCGCTTCCGAAATAGGACCAAGAATAAAATCGAGCAAATCGAATTGATGCGGAGCCAAATCGTAAAAATATCCGCCGCCGGCAATTTCCTTCTTAACCCGCCAAGGCAAAGTGTCGGGACGAAAATCATTTTGCGACGGCGGTAGGGCAAACCGAATCTGTACGGAAGATATTTTTCCAAGTTTTCCCTCGTCGATCAACTCTTTAACACGTAAAAAATAAGGCAATGTTCGCCGGTAATAAGCAACAAAACAAGGCACATGGGTTTCTTCGGCAACTTGAACAATTTTCTGACCTTCCAGCCAGGAAGAAGCAAGAGGTTTTTCTACATAAACAGGTTTGCCGGCTTTCATGGCTTTGATGGCATATTCGGCATGAGAAGAAGGAGGCGTTGCCACATAAACTGCCGTAACTTCTGGATCGTGTATCAGCTTGTCGGGATCGTCGTACCACTTTTTCACTCCATGACGTAAAGCGTAGTCTTTGGCTTTGTCCAGACGACGGCTCATTACGGCCACAACATCCGAACCCTCGATTTTCTGAAAAGCCGGTCCACTTTTTTTCTCGGTTACATCACCGCAACCTATAAATCCCCAATGTACCATTTTATGAAATTTGATATTCGGTGTAAGGTAGTTCCAATGACTCGGCTACATTTTTAAAAACAATTTTGCCATCGACAATGTTTAAACCGTGCTTTATATCTTCGTGATTTTTGCAAGCTTTCTCCCAACCAAGTTCAGCCAGCTTGATAACGTAAGGCAATGTGGCATTTGTCAGTGCGCGGGTAGAAGTTATGGGAACCGCACCCGGAATGTTGGCGACGCAATAATGCAATATGCCGTCCACTTCGTAAACAGGATCGGTGTGGGTAGTCGGATGAGTGGTTTCAAAACAACCACCCTGATCTACAGATACATCCACCATAACGGTTCCTTTCTGCATAAGTTTGAGCATTTCTCTTGTAATGAGATGCGGCGCTTTGGCTCCAACCGTGAGTGCTGCACCAATCATTAAATCGGCTGTGGGTAAAAGTTCGGAAATGGCATATTTGCTCGAGTATTGAGTTATTACATTGGCAGGCATGACATCGTCGAGATAACGAAGCCGATACAGATTGACATCGAGCACGGTAACGTTTGCTCCCAAACCGGCAGCCATGTATGCAGCCTGAGTTCCTACTACACCTCCACCAATAATGAGCACATTGGCTGGACGAACACCGGGAACGCCTCCCAGCAAAATTCCCTTCCCGTTTTGTGGCTTTTCGAGATATTTGGCGCCTTGCTGAACAGACATGCGCCCTGCTACTTCACTCATCGGCATCAATAGCGGCAAACTTCCATCTTTTTCCATTACGGTTTCGTAAGCAATACATACAGCCCCACTTTGCATCATGGCTTCGGTAAGTTTTTTACTCGAAGCAAAATGAAAATAAGTAAACAGTATCTGATTCCTTTTGATAAGAGAATATTCCCTTTCAATTGGTTCCTTCACTTTCACAATTATATCAGCCATGCTGTACACTTCTTCAATGGTATCCAACATAACGGCTCCAGCCGATAAATACGCTTCATTGGAAAATCCGCTCTCTTCCCCTGCTCCCTTTTGTACAAAAACTTCATGACCATATCGGTGAACCAACTCCATAACACCGGCCGGAACCATTGCCACCCGGCCTTCTTGCGGTTTTATCTCTTTGGGAACTCCTATTTTCATAATCTTTTATATTTAATTAGCTATTTGATAACAAACAGTGTACAATACAAACAAACAACTTCTTCTCACCAAACAATTTGAAATAATTTTGTGAACATTAAATCGAAAACAGCAACAGGCCTAATGAAGCCGACAAAAAGGCACTTAAATAAATGAATTTTTAACTTTTTTGTAACTTTCATTTTGTTTTAAAACAAATCAAAATCATTTCCCCTTTTCTATTAATGAAATGGAACTTCGATTCGGCTACAATAGAGATTCGCCATTTTCGCTTATCTGTTTCCGTAAAACTTTTTATTTATCCGTTTTCTTTTTCCTTGCTTTCAAATTTGAGCTGATTTGATTTTAGCTGATGGTTAAGTTCCCTGTTTTTGTAAACATCGCATGCCAGATACAAAGCTTGTCGGAAAGAATTTTCGGAAGCAACATTCTGTCCGGCAATGTCGTAAGCAGTGCCATGAGCGGGAGAAGTGCGGATAATGGGAAGTCCGGCAGTGAAATTCACCCCATTGTCCATAGAAATTGTTTTGAAAGGTGTCAGGCCTTGATCGTGATACATGGCCAAAATGCCGTCGAACTTTGTAAAACTTCCCGATCCGAAGAAACCGTCAGTTGGATAGGGACCGACACAGATTATTCCGGCCTTTTCGGCTTCCTTCATGGCAGGGAGAAGAATAGTTTTTTCTTCGTCGCCAATCAATCCATCATCGCCGGCATGTGGATTTAGTCCCAAAACGGCGATGCGTGGTCGAACAACCATAAAATCCTCTTTCAGTGAGTGGTTGAGAATTTGCAGTTTTTTCAATACCAATTCCGAAGTTAAAGTGGACGGGACCTCGCGTAGTGGAATATGCCCCGTTACAACAGCTATCCGCATCACATCGTTGACCATCAACATCAGCGCATTTTCCGTGTTCCCGAAGTGCTGGGCAAGATATTCGGTATGACCGGGAAAGTGAAATTTTTCCGATTGGATATTCTTTTTGTTGATGGGTGCAGTAACCAACGCATGGATTTCTCCATTTTTCAAATCTTCTACCGCACGTTCGAGGGCAATATAGGCAGCTTCTCCGGCTTCGGGTGTGGATTGTCCAACTTCGACCTTAATATTTTCATCTACACAATTGATAATATTAACCCTTTTGTGGTTCAATTCTTTTACCGAACCAATGATGTTGAGATTCAGATTTTGAATATCCAGCATTTTTCTATAATATCCGGCAGCTTTGGACGAACCATAAATAATCGGTGTAAAAAAGTCGAGGATAACAGGATCGGACAATGCTTTGAGTATCACTTCATAACCTATTCCATTAAAATCTCCATGAGTGATTCCTAAAATAATTTTTTGTTCCATATTCTAATGTAAAAATCGAAAATTTATTTTTTTGGTGTTACCGATATTTCCTTTAATGCATTGATTTCCTGTGGTAATTTAGCTGAGTAAACAACTGATTCGAGCTGACGAATGGCATTCCTTTTTTTCTCACCAGGAGCAAAAACAAAACCTTCGATAGTAATTACCCGCTGATTAATTTCATCCAAACGGGTATGACTGTAGAATGGACCTCCCATAGCTGCACCATGAAACATTTTCCATAATCCTCTAATCTCTGCACAATAACCACCATTCACCCAGATTTCCCTGAAGATTGGTGGATAATATTTGTACTCGGTTCCCATATAAGAGCCTTCTATTTCTCCCTGAACATTATATTTCATTACCGAATCCCGTTTTGCCAATAAGTAATCTTTTGTAAAAGTGTTTTTGTCGGTATATGGATAGGAGTATATTACTATATCTTTCCTTATTTTCGGATTATCGTTCGTAATCCAGTAAAAATCCTTTTTTTTAACTGCTTTTTTAAATTCGCTAGGAATATCGATCTGAATACCAAAAATTTTTTCTATTTCTGCTCTAGCTTCTAAATTCACAAAACTTTTGTTGTATTCCATTTGTCTTTGTCGTTCCTGAGTAATAAAAAAATCAAGAATATTTTTCCCGAATTTTTGCACAGCTTCAACAAACGAACTGTCATTGGGTGCCGTAATTCTGACAATGGCTTGTGGATGAGCCCATTTATCACGTGCATACACTACTTTTGGTTGAGAGTATTTTTCAGAAATATCGGAAATAATAATATTTCTCGAAGACTTGAACATATTGGAGAACCCTTCCGGTCGACAAGGAATAATATCCATTACAGGCTCCGGTTGCGGTAGCGCTTCCATGTCTTGGTCCAACAAGTCAACCAACGTACGACCTGGTGCTGAAATCCACTGTTGATGATCCATTACAACCAAAACTTCGTACATTGAACCGGTAATTCCTGGCAAGGAACTTTTATTGGAATTGCAACCTGACATGATTAAAAGTAGAGTCAGAACAAATGTTGTTTTTGTTTTGGTCAAAATAAAATTAAATTTAAGAGTTGAAATATTGCTCACGCGAATCCGTTCTACTATTCTTGCGTGAAATCTTAAGAATGCTCGTTTCATATTCTTTTGTTTTTAAGTTTAAAAAATCGCTTAAATTTATTGGTCTGTTTTTGATATCTTTTATTTATTTGGGACATTATTTGTCTTCATGGTTTTGCAAAAAAATCCAGAACTGACTTCATGAAAGCTTCTCTTTCTGCATCTGAAACGATGGTTTCAAAAGGAAATCCTAACGCACAAATTTTATATTTCCCCGAATAAATTACTCCTGCACTCAGATTGTTTTCTGCATAACGACAAAAAGTATAAGCATCCCTTGCAGCGGGTTCAATGGCATCAGGTGATTCGACAAAATAAGAATATTGATTGGGTTCGGAGTAATAAGAAAATTGATGTCGAACAAATTGTTTAAATGGAGAAGATACAAATTTTACGTTCCCCGTAATAGCCGCTTGATGTACCCGATATTTGATTTTAAGAGTGTTTTCTAAAAAACGAATATCGTCTGGTAAGGCGTCATTTCTGTCAAACATATCAGACGCAATTGATGCCCCTGTAACCAGTAGATTTCCACCTTGCTGATGACAAAACAAATTAATTTTTTGCTGTAAAGCTAATGGAAAAGTTTTAAATAAAGAAATATTTTCTCTAACGCCAACATCAGTCTGCTTCTGTTTTCCCAAAATTAAATCTACAGTCTGAAAATCGTTCAAATTTATATCGTCATTCATAACAGCTTCCACACTGCATGAAACAAAAGAATAACCGGCGGCACAAATAGCTTTTCCATGCAAAAAAGGGTAATCAAAGGAATTTCCTGCCAGAATTTGGGTTTCATAATTGGCATGACTAGCTCCGAAACCCGGTGCATCATCGTCGACCCATTTTCTATCACGTCTAAATTCATATTGTTTTCCCGTAAAGTTATAGCCATATAAATAAGGTACACCTGCATCCATGTCGTTCAAAAAGCCTGCATAGGTGGTATCGATAACAAAACCGGCAGGCGGAGCTACTCTTTCAAAACTATTTATGATGAGAACGTTGCCTTTTTCGTGCGGATGAGAGCATACCGACAAAATTTCTGAAGGAAAACTCTCTCCACCACGATTTACGGATGTTACTTTAAAACTGTATATTTTCCCTTGTTCCAACACCTTAAGGTATTCGGTATCCGACACAAGTACCCCATTATCAAAGTCACCATCGTCAATTCTCGTGTACACCACAAAATGTTCTGCTACAGCACTAGGTTCTAATGAATCCATTCTTGTTTTCCACCGAAGTTTAACTTTGTTTTTATCTACAAAAATGCAGCTAAATTGTCGTATGGGTAAGGGCTGCACCATATAATCCTCTTCGTCATTCAATGCCGACAGGTATTTTAAAATTCCTTTGTAAATGGAGCGGCTTACCAAAAACTGAAAACGGGGATCGAGTCCTAATTTCATGTCTGCATAATTTTGATGCGAAAGTAATTCGAGCAACATAGTCGGAACTTCAGGAACTCTGGCTTCATAGTAAGATTTATTCCAAAGTCCGCGTCTTATCCATCTATCATTAAAACTCATGCGTATGTCTTCTACAATTTGAGTTTGAATAATATCGGTCAAATCACGCGACGCCCAACGCGATACTTTATTATTATAGGATTTCCCATTACTCTTGCCGACTGTGAATATTCCCAAAGTGCCAATTACAGAATCGTTTTTGGTTGTTCCGGCATCGGTATGAAGAGCCAGAGACAAATCCAATGGAATCTTCAATCCTTTTCCTTTGGGATGGAGCGTAGAACCTGCCGTGAGAAAATTTACCCATTTAGCTCTTGACTGAAAGTCATCAATATAATCGTTTGCTCCGCGATTGGGGCTGTAGATGCTGTCGGGGAACCCAGCCCATTGTAACCAATACCGTGCTCCTTCTGCAAAGCGAGGATAACCGCTTGTTTCGGGTTCAGTCTCCCAACTCAATACCTTTTCTTTCTTTAATGCAGAATTTTTTATTTCAGAACTTTTATGGTTTTCCAATATTCCAATCTGATCTGGAGAACGGGCAATATTTCCCATTCCTCCACCAAATTTCACAGCATCGGCCGTTACAATTTCTTCTTTTTCCCCTGTAAAATTCGATAGTACCACTTTGCCGTTTTCATTTCTTCCTTTGTCGAAATTAAATTGTCCGAGATAAATCCAAGTTCCGCCACCCATAGTCTGATTCACGGAAAATTTGGTTTTACCTCCCTTGTGGTAGACCGTATAGTGAGCATTTTCAGTACTTTGGGGTAGTGTTTTATAAGAAACATAAATGCCATATTTCCCTGCTTTAGGAAAATCGGGGATATATTCAACAAAACTTGCTTTGTTCTCTTTTTCTACCGAATGTATTTGACGGTAACTTCCCATGTTAAAAGGATTTTCGCCTTGTAAATAAAAACTTTTGAAATTTGCAAATCCAAAATCTTGGCTTTCTGTCCAAACTTCTTGTAGGTTAAATTCCCGATATGAGAGTGAATCTTTATTGTTATTGTCTACAATAACTTCATTGCTTTGCATATCTCTTTCGCGTGGTGTTAATACAGTGGCTCCGGCATTTTCAAGCATAGGTATCAGATACGGATAAACAATGGATAGGGTAAAAAGATCTTCCACTGTTTGCATTACACGTGCACGCTGCCACTCCCAACGAGAAATGCTTTGTTCGTAATACAAACCATGACTAGCCCATAGAGCAATATTTTTTCTTTCTAATCCGTTGGTTACATTATATGGTTTTGAAAGATTTTTTACCAATGAATACTTTGGTTTTTTTGGATCAAAAATTCTGGTTTCGTCTCTTTTTCTTTTGGTTCGATAAAAATTTGGAATTAATTCTTCTATAGTTTGACCGTCGACCATACAAACTATTTTATAGTTTTTGTAGGACGGACTAAAAATTTGTTTGAGTACCCGGTAGATATGTTTTACATTTTCTTCTCTAAAAGGCATATAACCAAACTTTTCATTGGCTTTGATAATAATTTTTTTTTCTTTATTGTTGATATAAATATTATCTACCGATATTTTCTCCACAAATGTATATTTATTCGCAATAGAGGTTAGGGAGTCTGAAATTTGTTTTTCTAATAACGATTGTGCAAAAACGGGTTTAGGTAATAATCCCGCTAAAACAATGATAAATAGCAAAATCGTTTTTTCAGAAATCAGGTGAAATTTATTTTTATTGATTATTTTTCTCATTTGAAAGATTGGTTATGACATTTTTTTATTTTCCAACGTAGAAAGCAGTCCGCAGGCAGCTGAAATATCTTCTCCTCTGGATTTACGAATGGTAGCCAAAATTCCATTATTATTCAGATAATCGCAAAACCATATCATCCGTTCATCGCTTGAACTTCTTAAAGAAACATTTGGTATGGCATGAAATCGGATTAAATTTACCCGTGCGTTCATGCCTTTTAAAAGTCTTACCAATTCTGAGGCATGTCGCATAGTGTCATTAAACTTATCGAACATGATATACTCGAAAGAAAGTTTTCTTTGCCGTCCAAAATTGTAATTTTTAAGCACTTCTACCACTTGTGAAATGGGATATGCTTTCTCTATGGGCATTAGTTCGAGCCTCTCGCTATGAAAAGGAGAATGCAAACTAATAGCCAAATTGCAATTGGATTTTTCCAAAAAAGTTTGCATGCCGGGTATTAATCCTATTGTGGAAACCGTAATTCGGTAGGGGCTCCATGCATAACCATAATTGGCAGTTAAAATATTTAAGGTACGCAATAATTCTACTGTATTGTCAAAAGGTTCGCCCATGCCCATGAAAACAAGATTGGTAATTTTTTCAGCTTCAGGAACAGAAAGTATCTGATTTAGAATTTCCGATGCCGAAAGTTGCCCCATGAATCCTTGTTTCCCAGTCATACAAAACACACAATTCATTTTACATCCAATTTGAGAAGAAACACACAAGGTATTCCGATGTTCTTCAGGGATAAAAACGGTTTCGATAAAATGATCTTTTTCTGTTCGAAACAGATATTTTTTCGTTTCATCTTTTGATACTGTAACTTTAACAGGAGCCAAACGGCCAACTTTATATTTTTCTTTTAACAGGTCCCTGTTTTTAACGGAAATATTTGACATTTCATTAATATCAGCTACCCTTTTTTTATAAAGCCAGTCTGAAATTTGTTTTGCCGTGTAAGTGGGCATTTTCAGTTGTGAAACAATATCGGTAAGCTCCTCCAACGAAGCTCCTAAAAGTGGAATTGGCATAGGGAAATATATTTTTAATGAGATAGGGAATAATAAATATCTGTTTTTATAACAACAATAATTATCTAAACGTTTTATCAGACATTTGTTGCCAATGCAAAGTTAAAAAAACTGACCATAAAAAAGAAAAACGGAATGAAAGAGTTTCATCCCGTTTTTACAATTTTTATTTAACAATACCTTTTTAACGAAATATTGATTGAAAAACTCCTCAATACCTCAATAAAAGTTGGAACGGTAATCTTCAATTTTAGTCCTTTCTCTCAAATTTTCTAAAATCAAATAGGGCAAAGAATAAAGCATTCTTGCATTTAGTTGAATTATTTCCTGCTGAGCATTGAATGTTTCGGTATTTTCCTTTTTGTTTGATGTTTTCATTACATAAACTCCAGCATTTCCTTGAAATGGTCCCGAAACTTTTTCGAGTGGAACAATCGTAGCTTTTCCTATGATGTAAGGTTCAAATCCGGCTAATCCAAACTGATAAGAAGTAAAATTAACGTTTTCGGCCATTTTAATTTCTGCATTCAGTGAAGCAGCTAAAGCTTCGAGGTCAGGTGTTTTCTTTAATTGCTCTGAAATATTATTTATCATTTGCGCCGCCTTTTTATCTCTTATTATTTCGCTTTTCAACTGAGCAGAAACTTTTTCTATCGGCATATAACCCTTTTCGTTTTTTTCGGTTATCATCGCCACTACATAATAGTTGCCGCAATCGAAAACATCAGAAACATCGCCTTTTCCCCCTTTAAAGGCCCAGCGAACTATTTGACGGGATTGGGGTAAATTGTTTATTTGTTCGGTATTTTCATTCAGATTTTCGGTTTTTTGCACAATATAACCTTTTTCTTGGGCTCTTGAAACAAATTTCTCTGCATCCAATTCGGCTGCAAATTGTTTGGCTTGGTTGTATATTTGACTGTATGTTTTACTACTTGGTGTAACTTTTCTTTGAAGAATGGCAAGTTTCACTTTTCTGCGTAGGGGCGTGCGGTCAGTTACCTGCATGATTTGAGTTCCTTGAATATCTTTTATTACAAAAACTTCATTCAGAGGCTTTTTAAATGCGTTTTCCAAAATTTGCTTATCCACTCCTTGAGCTCCGTCGGGTAACCAGCCTATTTCACCTCCGTTTGCAGCAGTTTGAGGAACAGCAGAATACTTTCTGGCCAAAGTTGCAAAATCGGCACCCGCTCGAAGGGCTTTTACTATGCTGTCAGCTTTTCCTTCGTTTTCCTTAGTCAGGAAAATATGCCGTAACTTAACTGAATCGGGACGAAGAATATCGGTTTCCATGATGCGCGCCATAGTGTAAGTGTCGTTTTCAAAAACAGGTCCGAACACATCATTTTTTTTCCCTCTAAATGCAAAATCTTTTAACATGGCAGGTACAGTTGCTTCAGAATAATATCTGCCGTCGTACATAATGTCGGAATTGGTATTTACCAGACCTACCACATCGTCTGTTGTTCTAAATTCGTCTTCAAGCTTGTTAATCCATTCCTCAGCTTCTTGGAAATCTTCTTGTGAAGGCTTGATTTCCAGGGCAACATAATTGATAGATGCAGATTTTTCCTGTTTGAAAAGTTCTTTTCGTTTGTTATAAAGGTCTCTAAGTTCTTTAGAACTTACTTTAAAAATAGAATCAGGCACTGAATAATACGGTTGCATTACATAAGCCGCGTCAACAGTAATTTTTCGAGCTTCAAAATTCATTTTTGCATCTATACTGTTGGCAGATATGGCAGAAGTAATTAACTTATTGTATTTTTCCTGTAAAATAGCATTTTTTACGTTTTTTTCCCAAAAAAGCCAGTAATTTTTAGCTTGATCTATTTGTTGCTTCATCTCATTATTGGTAGGAGTAACATCAAGACTGTTGAGGAATTGGACAAGTAAAGAGCGACTAAATTGTCCTGTTTCATCCATAAAAGCCCCGCGCTGTAGAATGATAGGATGTATGTTTTTCCCGATCAGTCTTTCAGAAAGTTCTTCGGGACTTACGGAAAGCCCTATTTTTTTTGCTTCGTGAGTTAAAATTTTTTCCATCAGCATGTTTTCCCACACCGATGCTCTTAATTGGGATACAACTTCTTCGTTCAAATTCGTTTGCCCTGTCTCAATTTTATACACTTCCGTCATCTGGTCAATGGCTGCACTGAACTCGTGGATGCTGATGTTTTCATCACCTATGACGGCAATTTTTTCTTTCGACTGATTAAAAAAAGTGGAGCTCGAATTAAGAAAATCTCCAACAATAAAAGCCAATAAAGCAAGTCCGATAACTACAATAAGCAAAACTCCTTTGCTCCTGATCTTCTCTAAAGTTGCCATTTTACATTTAAAATTATTTGCTATAAAACTATTATTTTTTCAATTTTAAGGGCACGAATATACGAAAAATTCTTGATACTTTGATTTTTGATTGAATTTCTTGACTTCAAAAAGACAAAAAAATTATTTCTGTAGTTTCATTTTTACCAGTTCAATACGATTATTGGTAATTTTTATACATTTGAAAGTATAATTATCAATTTGGATGGACTCGTTTAACTTAGGAAAATGCTGATGATAAAGAATAAAACCGGCAATAGTATCGTAAGCATCCGATTCGCGAAGGTTGAGATGAAATTTTTCATTAATTTCCTTAACTTCCAGGCGGCCTGAAAAAACATATTCGTTTTCGCCGACCTTTTCTGCAACAAAATCATGTGTGTCATGCTCATCTTCTATTTCTCCAAAAATTTCTTCCATAATATCTTCCAATGTAACAATACCTGCCGTTCCTCCAAACTCATCCACCACAACTGCTATACTTTTTTTCTCTTTCAGAAAAATTTTCATTAGTTTTTGAGCTGCCATGTTTTCGGGAACAATGGGTATCTGGTTAATATGCTCTCTCCAATCATTTTGATGCTGAAACATTTCAGAAGAATGAATATAACCAATGATGTTGTCAATATTTTCTTTGTAAATAGGAATCTTAGAGAAACCCGTTTCAATGAAGGTTTGCTTTAACGTTTCCAAATCCACATTGTAATCCAATGCAACTATTTCGGTACGTGGAACCAAGCAATCGCGTAATTTAACCTTTGAAAAATCAAGTGCATTCTGAAAAATTTTTACTTCGTTGTCAACATCCTGCTTGTGTTCGGTATTTTCAAAACTTTCGTGTACCAAATAATTCAAATCTACGCGAGAGAAGGCATTTTCATTAGCCAAAGGGTTGATTTTTATACCCATTAGTCTCATAATTCCAAACGAAAGAGACGTTGCTAACAAGGTAATGGGGTATAAAATTACATAGAAGAACAATAACAAAGGAGAAAAAATGCTTAACCAAAAATTTGGATTTACACGAAAAATACTTTTGGGTAAAAATTCTCCCGTAACCAAAACAAGAGCTGTAGCCACTATAGTTTGTGTGAAAGTAATTAAAAATTGACTACCAAGTATTTGTAGCAATGGGGACAAAATTTTTGCCATCAGCAACCCGTAGATAACAAGAGATATATTATTTCCAACAAGCATGGTAGAAATGTACTGCTGGGGATGCTTATAAAAAATAGTAAGTATGGATGAAGTTATACTGCGCTGTTTCTTATCCAGCTCAAATCGAAGCTTATTTGAAGAAACAAAAGCAATCTCCATCCCAGAGAAAAAAGCGGAGAAGAAAAGAGTTATTAAAACAGCTGTAAAATTATTCACCTTAAAAAATTAGCTTTACACTTGCAAAGATACAATATTTAAAGTAACATACAGAGCGTTTAAATAAATTATAAAAAAGAGGCCACTCTTAAAACCTGATTTTTTTTCAAAAGGGAGAAAAAATGAGATTTTTTTTGAAGAGAAGTATTAAATTTTTTGTTGTTTCAATTTATCAAAAGTTACACAATAAATAACAAAGAACATCAATAGACGCTTTTTTTCAAAAAAAGTCTATTGATGTTCAAAACCAGAGGAAAAAAGTCAATTAACTTTTTTAATCAATTCCATTCCTATTTGCAAAGCTTTTTCGTTTTGCGGAATCAAATGATGATGACGTTCGGGCAACGATTTTTTCAAACCTTCCAGCACATTCTCTATCTTCACAATGGGCCTGACTTTTAAAAATCCTCCCAAAATAATCATATTGAGCGTTTTGGCAGCATTATGAGCTGTTGCATATTCTGTTGCATCGATTCGATACACGTTGATATCGGTGCGCGTGGGGAATTTGTGAAATCCGTTTCCGTCAAATATCAAGGTACCGCCCGGTTTCACCTTGCTTTCAAATCTTTCCAGTGAAGGCTGATTTAAAATGATAGCAGTATCATAAGAGCTCAAAACCGGCGAGCTTATTTTTTCATCGCTTAAAATAACCGTAACATTTGCTGTTCCCCCGCGTTGTTCAGGCCCGTATGATGGCATCCAACTCACTTCCTGGCCTTGCATCAAGCCTGAATATGCGAGAATTTTCCCCATGGAAAGCACGCCTTGTCCACCAAAACCTGAAATAATGATTTCTTCTTTCATCTGTTTATTGTTTTTTCAATAATACTTTCTCTTTTAAAACAAATAAGTTTACCTTAAAATCAATATGATTTATTGTTATTATTCTAATTTATGATCGGTGTAGAAATTCGGTATTTAAAGAGCATTGAAATATCGATTAAATGTCCTTTAAATCTCCCAGCGGATAGGCAGGGAACATATTTTCTTCCATCCATTTGTTGGCATTTTCGGGTGTCATTTTCCAGCCTGCGTTACAGGTAGAAACTACTTCTACTATGGAAGTTCCCTTATTTAACATGGAATTTTCAAAAGCTTTCTGAATGGCTTTTTTTGCTTTTCGCACTCCGGCTACCGACTGAACGCTTTGACGCGTAACATAGCAAGTTCCGGGCAATTGTGCCAACAAATTGGTGATATTCAGAGGATAACCATTCAATTCCGTTTTCCGCCCATAGGGAGTAGTAGAAGTTACCATATCCGGCAGTGTGGTTGGTGCCATTTGTCCACCTGTCATCCCGTAAATACCGTTATTGATGAAAATGATCACAATATTTTCACCACGATTACAAGCATGAATCGTTTCGGCTGTTCCAATAGCAGCTAAATCGCCATCTCCTTGATAGGTAAACACATAACGATCGGGCAATAATCTTTTAATGGCAGTTGCCAAAGCCGGTGCTCGTCCGTGAGCAGCTTCCTGCCAGTCGATGTCAATATAATTGTAGGCAAATACGGCACATCCTACCGGAGCTATTCCTATGGTTTTATCCTGAATGTCCATTTCATCAATTATTTCGGCAATAATCCGGTGAACTACTCCATGACTGCAGCCCGGACAATAGTGCATATAAGTTTCTTTGAGTGTCTTGGGTTTTGCATAAACCAAATTCTCAGGACTAATTATTTCGTTGTTCGACATTTTTCTAAATTTTTGAATGAATAATACTGTTAATTAAACTTCAGCAAATGAATTAACCGGCTGAAGAATTATTTTTATTTGATCAGTTTGGATACCAAAGCATCGTAAACTTCATCGGGTGAAGGTACTATTCCGCCCAATCGACCAAAAAATTCAACGGGAACTTTTCCATTAACTGCCAGACGGACATCTTCCACCATTTGTCCGGCATTCATTTCGATAGAAATCATTCCCTTGACCGACGAAGCCAATTGATTAATCATATCTTTTGGAAAAGGGAAAAGGGTAATGGGACGCAGCAAACCGGCCTTGATTCCGTTCTCGCGTGCCATTTCAACCGCTTTTTGACTCACGCGAGCGCAAGTTCCAAAAGCTACAATAAGGTAATCGGCATCATCAGCCATATAAGTTTCGTAACGAACTTCATTTTTTTCCATCTCCCGATAACGTTTCTGTATTCTCAGATTAATGGCTTCCATTGCTTCAGCTTCGAGCGCCAAGGAAGAAATTACATTTTGTGATCGGTTGGATGGCTTACCCAGCGTCGCCCACGGACATTGTTCACGAATTTCATCGTCGGTGCGACGTGGTTGGAAAGGAGGCAACACCACTTTTTCCATCATCTGACCAATAATTCCATCGGCCAGAATCATGACGGGATGCCTGTACTTAAAAGCCAAATCGAAGGACAGCGGCATAAAATCGGCCATTTCCTGTACGGAAGCCGGAGCTAACGTTAGAAGTTTATAATCACCGTGTCCACCACCTTTTACTGCCTGAAAATAATCTCCCTGACTGGGTTGAATCGTTCCCAAACCCGGACCTCCGCGCATTACGTTAACAATTACGCAGGGTAACTCTGCACCCACCATATAGGAAATTCCTTCCTGCATTAAACTGACACCGGGACTGGATGAGGAAGTCATGGCTCTTTTTCCACAACCTGCAGCTCCATAAACCATGTTGATGGAAGCTACTTCGCTTTCGGCCTGTAATACCACCATACCGGTTGTTGTCCAGGGTTGCAGTTCCATTAAGGTTTCCATAACTTCCGACTGAGGAGTAATGGGATAACCAAAATATCCATCGCATCCACAACGTATGGCTGCATGGGCAATGGCTTCGTTTCCCTTCATCAGAAGAACTTCTTCTTTGTTATCTGTTTTTGAGTTTTTGTTCATTTTTTTACAATTTAAACATTGAATAAATACGGTTGAAGAGTAGAAATTTATTGTACTCTCATTTTATAAACCGTGATGCAAGCATCGGGACAAACATAGGCGCAAGCAACGCAACCAACACATGCATCAGGATTACTCAGGAAAGAATAGTTGTATCCTCTTGAATTTGCCTCCTTCGACAGCGATAAAGCTTTGGGTGGGCAAGCTACGACGCACAGATTGCATCCTTTACAGCGTTCCGTATCTACGACCACAGTTCCTTTTATTTTAGCCATTCTGTTTATATTTTAAATTTTTTTTCTTCGCAAAAGTAGTGAAATTTGAGAAAATTGTTGGAATTTTTTTATCCAAATTCTTTAAATGAAAAATGTTTTTAAAAATTTTAAAATGTAATTAATTGATTTTTAGTTATTTCTTTTGGCTGAACAACCAGCTTAAAAAATCAGGTTGAGCAAAAGCAAAATCCCAACTGTTATGTTTTACTCCGGGAAATTCAATATATTCAACTTTAGTCGATCCAAGCGCTTTTAATTCAATATAAGCATTGCGCGAATGTTCGGCAGAAACCACATCATCGCTGCCACCATGATAAATTCTGATGGGCATGTGTTTAACTTTCTTCAACCTTTCCAAACTTACACCTCCACAAATAGGAATGGCTGCTGCAAACGTTTTGGGCTGACGACAGATCAGGTCGAATGTTCCCATTCCTCCCATGGAAAGTCCCATAACATAAATCCTTCGGCTATCTACAGCCTCTTCTTTCCTGATTTGTTTAAGTAACCGAATAACCATTTGCATGGATGGTGTTGGCTCTTTGGAATTTATGAAAGAAAATCCGTTGTCCCGTTCTTTAATTGGCGCCCAAAAACCATTTTCAGGACATTGCGGAAAAACTACAATGGCGGGATATTTTTGTCGGTTCTGTGAATCAGTAAAAAGGGAAGCGCCATGCACCAGCTGTTTTTCATTGTCATTTCCTCTTTCTCCAGCTCCATGCAAGAAAAGAACAAGCGGATAAGAAGCGGACTTGTTGTAATTTTCGGGGTATAAAATGCGATAAGGCAAGGTATCTCCTTTGTAAATAAATAATTTTTTCAGAAACAACTCGTTTTGAGCCTGAGACAATATACTCACGAACAAAAAAAGGCTCAACAAAGAAAAAAACTTTTTCATAAACTGATGATTTTTACAAACTATTGTTTTTCAATGTATCATATTATTTTCGGTTTTGGTTTAAGGAAGTTTTAGTTGTAGCTGTTGGATAAACATAAATAATGATTAAACAAAAATACTTTCTAAAAGTTCTATTTTTTCCACGATCGATAAGGATTTTTTTTGAGCATGGCGTTGTAATATTCAGGTTTTCCTGTAACTTCTTCTCCCAACCAATCGGGCTTTAAAACCTCTTGGCTTTCATTTTCTAATTCAATTTCGGCCAAAATCAATCCTTCATTTTCGCCAAAAAATTCGTCCACTTCAAAACGCTGTCCCCGATAAACAACTTCGTAACGCTTTTTTTCGATAATGCCGGGTTCACAAATTTTCATTAATTCCTGCGCCTCGTCAACAGGGATTTCTTTTTCCCACTCGAAGCGGCTCAATCCCGAAAGATTACTTTTCCCCTTAATAGTAAGGAAAGCAGAAATATCCATAATACGAACTCTGACCGTACGCTCAGGATCAGAACACAGGTAACCCTGAATAATGCGATAACTTTTGGAAGCTTGAGATTTAAATGCTCCCGTTACCAAAAATTTTCTTTCTGTTTCAATTTTCATTTTTAAAAGATATTTGTCGATTTAAAATATCTGTAGCACATTTTTCCACCAAATTCTGATTTTGAAATTTTTTCATGCTCAACTTCGAAGAAAAATGTTTTCTCTACTCATTTTTGATACTCGACTTCTCAGGTTTGAAACAACTTTTGCAATTTTCCCTGTCGAAAAAGAAAATTTTTAACGATTGCAAATTTCCATAAAAGAACAATTGTCGCAGTTTTCTTTAATTTGCGTTTGCTTAAAAGGAATTTCAGGATTAAAAATTTCATTCAGCAATAAAGTCAGTTTTTCCTTAAATTCATGCTCGAAAATGCCGAAATCTTCCACCTGAATAGTGTGCTTCTCCGGTTTGAATTGAATTGAAGAAGAAAAACCGCTGCTAAAAATTTCCTTCAAATAGTAAATGGCGGGTGAAATAATTTTCTTTTCGGCTTTGGAACGATAAAGCAGGCAATACATAAAAACCTGAAAAATATGTTTTGGCCGATTTTTCATCGGGAGAGAACCATCAAACAAATCATCCAACAATTTAAAGGTTGTATTTCCCGTTCCCGTTTTATAATCAATGATACGCAAAAAATTTTCCGTTTCATCAATCCGATCGATATAGCCTTTTATATTCACTCGCAAGTTTAGCGTTTCGAGCGGGAAGCGAATACTGCAAAATTCCTCAGCGCCGAGATAACGAAAAGGTGTCAATTGCTGATCGACATACAATAAACGCATCAGAAACTTTTTCAGTATTTTGCTGATGAGTAAATTATTGCCTTCTAATGGCGGGATTTTTCCGTTTTGTTCGTTTTTAAAAAAATGTTTTGAAAAAGCCAGTGAAATGGCCTCGTCCACCAACGAAGGCTGACGCAAAATTTTCTCAAAATCTTCTTTTCCCAGCTGCACATCTTTAAATGGTTTGTAAAGCAATTCAGCAGAAGAGTGGAACAAAGTACCGAACAAATCATTTTCCACTGTTTCAGTAATTTCTTCCGTTTCTTTGATTCGGGCTATTTGAGCATAATAAAATTTCAGCGGACAATCTATGTAAGCATTGATGGAGCTGGCAGAAAGGTACAACTTGTCATCGCCGGAAGAAACAAAACGCTGCAATTTTTCGCGGATAAGTGAGTCCTTTTCTACCGAAGCGGAGACTGCATCTTTCAAAAAAATATCGTAAGTAATGTTTTTACGTTCAACCTTTGTGTCGTAAAGATATTCGAGCTGATAAAGGAACCTGCTGACTTCTCCCGTCTGAAAACCTTCAGTACTGGAATTATATAAAAAATAAACCTTTTGGGCATGATGAATCAGCCTATAAAAATTGTAGGCACTAATGGCATCCTGATGTTCCTTTGCAGGCAAGCCGAAACCACGACGCAAATTGTAGGGAATAAAACTGTGGGTGGGAGCATTTTTTGGAAAAACACCTTCATTGAAAGAAGTCAGCAAAATATTATCAAAATCCAAACCCCTGGTTTCCAACACGCCCATAATTTGCAAACCTTCCAGTGGTTCACCGACAAAAGGTAAAGTAATAAAGGCAGAATATTGAAAAATCAATCGCATCAAAGTATCCATCTTCATTTCGATTCCTTCTGACTGATATTGCAAAATATCGGACATGCGGTTTAGAAAACGATAATATTGAATCACAAAATCGGTTTCCATTCGATATTGATGATTTCCAAAACCAATTTGCTGAAAATTTTTCCGTAAAATACGTAAAATGTTCAACAAATACGTCAGCATTTCGCGTGCATCATTTTGCGGCCGAAAAATAGCAGTAAACAACTCATTGATTTGAAGTTGTTCAGGCCGAATGTATATCGAGTTGTTTTCTACCATTTGCTGAAGTATATTTTTGCTGTCGTCTCCACAAAGCAACGTAATGTAGGAATGCTGCAAAATTTCGGTTACCGGTTGATGATAAAACAACACTTCTTCATCGGAATTGCGAATTCGTTTCTGCAAGTCGAAAACATGCTCAATCAACCCGGAAACAGGGGTGCTTTTGAGCGGAAAACCCATAGTAACATTTACCTTTTCGATGTGCTCGGGCAGGGAGTAAAGCGCAGGCAAGAGCAAATTTTCATTTGGCAAAACAACAGCCGTTTTAATCCAACTTTCTTGCTGAACGGATGCATCCTGAGGATAAATGCGATTTAGAATTTCATAAATCTGTTTGATCTGACCAATTTCAGAAGGCACGGCTATCAGCTCAAAATACTGTTTTTTCCTTTCTTCGACAGGAGTTTCAATGGAAAATTTGGAAGGAAAAGTTTTGGTATTTTCCATGAAAAAAGTTGAGGCCGGGTTATCGGCATCGCGTAAAGCCGGAGCTTCATAATCCCAGTAAAAATCGGCTTTCTCTTTTTTTTGGAGGACTTCAAAAAGAGTTTTTTCGCAGCGATTCAGCGCATTGAATCCGATAAAAACAAATTGTTTTCCTTCCCATTCTTGAATTTTTTCTTCGCTTTCGAGTCGTTCGGCTAGGTTGCGATAAATCATACCTTCCGTTGCCATGTTTTCCCGCTTCAATTCCTCCGTAAAATCTTGATAAACAGGATAAAGAATTTTCCAAATTTGTATAAAATCTTCCTGCGTTTTTTCCTTAGGAATCGGGATAAAGTTTTTCCAAAACTGACGAATAGCATCCAACTGATTTTCGGAAAGATAATTGAACATGCGGTCAATCTGTTTCAGTTCAGTAACATTGGTAAACAGTTGGCGGGCATCAATGCGATATTTGTCGATATCGTCGAAGTCGTTGAGCAACATTTCGCCCCAATAAGCAAAAGAATCGAAATTTTCGTTAGTACCACTTTTTTCCTTATAAATTCTATACAGACGAAACAGGAGACTCAACCTGTCAGCCAAATGAAATTGGGCTACAGAGGTAAAACAATCGTTAATGGTCAATATTTCGGGCGAGAAAAGCGGTTTTTTGGCTATTTGCGAAATGTAGCGCTGAAAAAACATGCCTGCGCGCCTGTTGGGAAAGACAAAGGTAAAATCGGAAATTTTATCTTCATAGTGGTTGTAATATGTTTGAGCAATACGATAGAGAAAAGATTCCATTGTTGAATAATAAAATAAAACCTGCTTTGGTTGAATTTACCAAAATTACAACAAAAGCAGCTGAGATTAAAATTTTAATTTCATCGAAAAATTACTTTTTCCAGAACGCTGGTGTAAAAAGCAGCAAAACCGTGAAAAGTTCAAGACGTCCCAACAACATCATAAACGACAGGAACCATTTGGCAAAAACTGGGAAATAAGAATAATTTCCCACAGGCCCAACCATTCCCAAGCCTGGCCCAACGCCGCCCAAACAAGCCACAAGTCCGCCAACCGATTCAATAAAATTAACACCCGACATGCAAAGAATTAAGATTCCCAGAATGGCTGCAATCAAATAAAGCAAAACAAAAACCAGCACTCTGGTAACCACATCCTGAAATACAATTTTTCCGCTGTAACGCACCGGAACGACTGCCTTTGGGTGGATAAGTCTTTTGAATTCGTAATAACAAAATTTGAAAACAATCACGATACGCACCATTTTAATAGCCCCACTGGTAGAACCTGCCGAAGCACCCGTCAGCATGACAATCAGCAAAATTACCCACACAAAGGGTTTCCATTGCATATAATCAACGGTAGTAAAACCTGTGGTTGACATAAGTGAACCAACTGTGAATAAGGCATTTCTCCATGATTCTTCCACTTTGTGAAAAGATATGGGTCGAGAAAAGTCAATCATGGAAAGTGCAACAATAATAGCAAAGCCAAACAATACAATCAGATAATAACGCAACTCCTCATTTTGGCGTATTTTTTCCAGCTTATTTTTAAATCCGAAATAATAAAGGCTGAAATTGACACCGGATAAAATCATAAAAATAATTATGGTGTATTGAATGTAAGGCGAATCCCAATATTGGATACTGTTTTGTTTTGTTGAAAATCCGCCTGTAGCTATGGTGGCAAACGAATGGCAAACGGCATCAAACCAAGTCATTCCTCCCAATCGCAACAAAATAGTTTCGGAAAAAGTGAGCAAAAAATAAATTACAAACAATCTTTTAGCTGTTTCACTGATTTTGGGATGAATTTTATCTTTCGTAGGGCCACTGCTTTCGGCTGCAAAAAGTTGTGCCCCGCTTGTGCCAAACATAGGCAGCAAAGCCAAAGAAATAACGATGATGCCCAAACCACCCATCCAGTGGGTAAGACTTCTCCAAAACAGCATGGAGTGGGACAGTTCTTCAATATTATTTAAAATGGAAGCGCCGGTTGTTGTAAATCCCGAAATTGTTTCAAAAAAGGCATCTGTAAAAAGAGGAATGCTTTTACTAAGCCAAAAGGGAAGAGATCCAAACAATGAAAAAATTATCCATGCCGAAGTTACCACCAGCGAACCTTCGCGTTTACCAACAGACATAGGAGCATTTTTTCCAAAAAAGAAACCCGCAAAGCCGACAACATAACAAAGCAAAGAGGTGAAAATAAAATAAACACCGTCATTTTCCCTGTAAATCAATGAAATAAAAAACACCAACAATAAAGCAGTTCCTTCACTCAGTAGAAGACTGCCCAACATACGAATCACCAGTTTAAAATTTATTTCACGATTCATGGTTTTAGTGAATAAAATGGGGTCAGGTGTTGAAAAAGGGTTCGAGTTTACGAATAGCTGAAGAAATACAAAAAACTATCACATGATCTTCGGGTTCTATACTTGTCTCTCCACTGACTATCATTCCTTTTCCATTTCTCACAATACCACCGATATTTACATTTTCGGGCAGTTTTAAATTCTTTATTTTAGAACGTGTAATTTTTGAACCTGCTTTGGCAATAAATTCCACAACTTCAGCATCGGCAGAAGTTAAATTTCTGACATTCAAGACAGAAGCATTTAAAGTGATTTGATAAATATAACTGGCAGCTATCATTTTTTTATTGATAACCGTGCCTATATCCATGCTTTCTGCAAGTGGGATATAATCAATGTTTTCAACTTCTGCAATCGTTTTTTTTACACCAAAACGTTTGGCAACCATACATGCCAACAAATTCATTTCAGAATTTCCTGTTGCTGCCACAAAAGCATCCATTTCCTGAATTCCTTCTTCTCTAAGGACATCAATATTTCGACCATCGCAATTAATAATCAGAGTATCCGGGAACTTTTCAGCCAACTCCATACTCCTTTCATTATTTATTTCCAAAACTTTGGTATGAATATGATCCGGAAGTCTTTTTAATGTTTTTTGTGCAATTCGGCTGCCACCCAAAAACATAACGTTCCTAATAGGAAAATCTTCCTTGCCTGCTTGTTCCCTTACGAAATTTAAATTTTGAGGTGTAGTGATAAAATACACAATATCATTGTCCAAAATTTCGTCGCTGCCTTTGGGTATAATGGTCTGCATCCCACGTTTTATGGCGACTACTCTGTACTTGTCATGATCAAAATAACCGGTACTGAATTTTTTGTTGATAATTTCCGAATTGCTTCGAACCTTAATACCCAGCAAAATCAGAGCATCATTGCAAAAACTCATATTTTGTCGTAGCCAACTGGTTTTCAATGATTCCGAAATTTCTTTTGCGGCAAGCACTTCAGGATAAATCAAATAATCGACCCCCAATTTCTTGAAAAAATCCTTGTTTTCGGGGAAAAGATATTCGTAATTATCAATACGCGCAAGCGTTTTTTCGGCACCCAAATTGGTGGCCAACATGCAGGCAGTCATGTTTACACTTTCATAGGGAGTAACAGCTATAAACAAATTGGCATTTTCTACGCCAATTTCCCTCAAGTGATTGATGGAAGTGGAAGAACCCACACTGGTGAGTAAATCGTAGTTGCTTTCCAAATCCATCAGCCGGTCAGGATTTTCATCACTTAGGGTTATTTCCATACTTTCCCGAGCCAGCAATTTTGCTAAGTGCGTTCCGACTTCTCCTGCCCCAACAATAATAATTTTCATTCTTTGAAATCTTTTCTGAAAATTCTGTTGATTATAGAATTTTTATTTTTTCCAAAATTATTGGAAGAAACTATCTGTTGTTTTTTTGAATTATCGTTTTCAGTGTTTTTTTGTAGCATGTCGATAATGGTTTTTGATATCCCATTTTCGTCCATACCCAGCATGGCATATAATTCGTCAGGCGAACCTTGTTCAATAAAATTGTCAGGTATGCCAAGTCTTTTCACCCGAACCGAATAATTATGATCGGCAAAAAATTCCAGCACTGCACTGCCAAGACCCCCCTGTATAACGCCATCCTCAATAGTCAAAACGTATGAAAATTTAGCTCCGATTTTATGGAGCATATTTTCATCCAAAGGTTTAAGAAAACGCATGTCATAATGTGCAATTGACAAATGGCACTCGTTTTCAACTTTCTCAATAGCTTTTTCGGCTTTCACTGCCATTGTTCCAATAGTTAAAACAGCCAAATTTTCACCCTCTTTCAAACATTCACCTTTACCTACTTCAAGCCTCTGCATTGGTTTTCTCCAATCGACAACAGATCCGGCTCCACGAGGATAGCGAATTACAAACGGTCCCAAGTCGGGTTGTTGCGCCGTAAACATCAAATTGCGCAATTCAATCTCATTTCGAGGAGCGGCAATGGTCATATTAGGAATACAACGCATATAGGCCAAATCGAATACACCGTGATGAGTGGGGCCATCTGCACCCACCAATCCCGCTCGATCGAGACAAATCACTACATGCAAATTTTGTAATGCTACATCGTGAATCACATTGTCATAAGCTCGTTGGCAAAAAGTCGAATAAATGTTACAGAAAGGAATCATTCCTTCTTTCGCCAATCCGGCCGAAAAAGTTACGGCATGGCCTTCGGCTATACCTACATCAAATACTCTTTCCGGAAATTCCTTTTGCATGATGTTCATGGAACAACCACTGAGCATGGCAGGTGAAACCCCTACAATTCTATCGTTGCTTTTAGCCAATTCCAGCAGGGTTTCTCCGAAAACATGCTGAAAAAGAGGAGGCTCGGAAACAGAATTGGAAGAAGTTTTTTCTCCTGTTTCCACACAGAATTTTCCCGGTGAATGCCATTCGGTTACAGCTTTTTCGGCAGGCTCGTAACCTTTTCCTTTTTTGGTTAGACAATGCAAAATTTTAGGGCCCTTATAATCCTTAATTTCTGAGAGAATTCTCACCAATTCATTAACATCGTGCCCATCCACCGGTCCGAAATACCGAATATTCAATCCTTCAAAAAGATTGTGCTGTCGGGTAAGGGTAGCTTTCAGCGCATTGTTGAAACGAATGATATTGTCTTTTCTCGACTCATCAATCAAATTCAACCCTTTCAGCATTTTATAAATTTTGTACCTTATTTTGTTGTAGGTCTGAGAAGTAGTAATATCAATCAAGTATTCGGTAATACCACCTTTCAGGGGGTCAATAGCCATCTGATTATCGTTAACAATTATCAACAAGTCATTGATATTTTTACTCATTGACACATTGTTCAACCCTTCAAAAGCAAGTCCGCCGGTAAGAGCTCCATCACCAATGACGGCTACGACATGCCTGTCTTTTTCATTTTTCAGTTTGGAAGCAATATCCATTCCCAATGATGCTGAAATGGAAGTTGAAGCATGACCAACTCCAAAAGCATCATATTCACTTTCTTTGGGAGAAGGGAAGCCACTAATTCCTTTAAATTCACGATTGGTGTGAAATTTATCACGACGACCGGTAAGAATTTTGTGCGCATACGCCTGATGACCCACATCCCAAACAATGCGGTCGTAGGGAGTATTAAATACATAATGTAGAGCAACCGTGAGTTCCACGGCACCAAGACTGGATGCCAAATGACCCGGATGTTGGGAAACTTCGTCGATAATAAGTGTTCTTAATTCTCGGCAAACCGCTTCAAGTTCTTCTTTTTTAAGAACTTTCAAATCCTTAGATGATTCAATGTGAGATATATAAGTAAAATTTTTATTTTCCATTTTCTGAGATTATGATTGTGCACAAAATTAATACATTTTTTAATGTTTGCTACTTTTTAAACAAATAATTTATTGCTTTGTATTTATACCGCCTTTATAAAAAAGACAAGTTTATACACAGAATAATTGAAAGCTATAAAATTATTTTTTAATTATTTCCGACTGCCTTATATAACAAATTGAAAAAAAATATGATTTTTTTTTGATAAAGTAATTTTTTCATCTATCTTTGCACCGAAATTCAATTTTGAAGAAATGTATCGGAAAAATAATTTTTTAGGAATCGTCGTGCTACTTTTGGTCCACAATCAAAGGTGAGGATGGTTCTTATTATTTTTTATATAATAAAGCATAACAGATAAAACCTTTCTCACCTTCATAGAGAAAGGTTTTTCTGTTTTTATTGAATTTACTTTTTTACTTAGAAAAAGTAAAAAGCAAACAAATAATTGATTTAAAATCAGTAAGTAATATAAATTTTTAAAATAATTTTTGAATGGGAACTTCAATAAACAGTGTTGAAGAACAATCAATGATAAGCAGGTTGAGAAGTACAACCAGCACATCAGGAAGAAGAATGGCCGGAGCGAGAGCCTTGTGGCGAGCCGCCGGCATGAAAAACGAACAAATGGGAAAACCCGTGATTGCGATAGTCAATTCTTTTACTCAGTTTGTTCCGGGACACGTTCACTTACACGAAATTGGTCAGAAAATAAAAGCTGAAATAGAAAAACTCGGCTGTTTTGCAGCAGAATTTGATACCATAGCCATTGATGATGGAATAGCCATGGGGCATGACGGAATGCTTTACTCGCTACCTTCCCGCGACTTGATTGCCGATAGCGTGGAATACATGATGAATGCTCACAAGGCTGATGCCATGATATGTATCAGCAATTGCGATAAAATTACTCCCGGTATGTTAATGGCCGCCATGCGATTGAATATCCCTACTGTTTTTGTATCGGGTGGGCCAATGGAAGCAGGCGAATTGGATGGTGTACAGCTCGATTTGATTGATGCAATGGTGCAGTCGGCTGACGACTCGATTCCCGACGAACAAATTCAAAGAATTGAAAATGCAGCCTGTCCTACTTGTGGTTCTTGTTCAGGAATGTTTACCGCCAATTCGATGAACTGTCTGACCGAAGCTATTGGACTGGCACTTCCGGGAAACGGAACAATAGTAGCAACACATGTCAACCGGGAAAAATTGTTTGTACAAGCTGCCAAACTGATCGTTGAAAATGCTTATAAATACTATCGGGATGGGGATGCTTCTGTTTTACCACGTTCCATTGCTACACGTGAAGCTTTTCTTAACGCCATGAAACTGGATATTGCCATGGGAGGCTCTACCAATACCGTTTTACACTTGCTGGCTGTTGCTCACGAAGGCGAAGTAAATTTTACAATGGACGATATTGATGAACTTTCCCGCCATACACCTTGTTTATGTAAGGTGGCACCAAACACTCAAAAATACCACATTCAGGATGTCAATCGTGCAGGTGGAATTTTGGGAATATTGGCAGAACTCAGTCGTGGAGGACTCATCGACACCAATGTTCGTCGCGTTGATGGAATGACTTTAAAGGAAGCCATTCATAAATATGATATTACATCGCCCCATATTTCGGCTGAAGTTATTCAGCTCTACAAAAGTGCACCGGCCAACCGGTTTAATTTGGTAATGGGTTCTCAAAATTCTTATTATAAGGAATTGGACACCGACAGAACAAACGGATGTATTCGTGATTTGGATCATGCTTATACAAAAGATGGCGGACTTGCAATTTTGAAAGGAAATTTGGCTCAGGATGGATGTGTTATTAAAACGGCCGGCGTAGATGAAAGTATCTGGAAATTCTCCGGTCCGGCAAAAGTATTTTCTTCTCAGGATGCAGCTTGCGAAGGAATTTTAAGTGGAAAAGTTGTGGCAGGTGATGTGGTAGTCATCAATTTTGAAGGACCAAAAGGAGGGCCGGGAATGCAGGAAATGCTCTATCCGACTTCCTATATCAAATCGCGCCACTTGGGAAAAGAATGTGCATTGATTACCGACGGAAGGTTTTCTGGCGGAACTTCGGGGCTTTCCATAGGTCATATTTCGCCTGAAGCCGCAGCAGGAGGCAATATAGCATTATTGCGCGATGGCGACATGATTGAAATCGATATTCCCGCACGTTCCATACAAGTGAAACTCAGTGAAGAAGAATTGGAAAAACGCCGCCAGGAAGAGTTGTCGAGAGGAAAAGAAGCTTTTACGCCGAAAGACCGTCAGCGTTCGGTTTCAAAAGCTCTAAAAGCCTATGCTTCAATGGTAAGTTCGGCCGATAAAGGCGCAGTGCGGTTGATTTAAAATAAAAAATGATTTTTTACAGTACAAAAAGTTTATTATTAGATTCAAAGATTCCCAAATGAAAAAAGGAGGAATAATAATAATATGAAAATGACAGGAGCAAAAGCATTGATAGAATCATTGCTGCAAGAAGGAGTAGAAACCATATTCGGATACCCGGGCGGTGCCATTTTGCCCGTTTTTGATGCTTTATACGATTACGAACGGAAAGTAAATCATATTCTTACGCGCCACGAACAGGGTGCCGCTCATGCAGCTGAAGGATATGCCCGCGTTTCGGGGAAAGTGGGAGTTTGCCTGATAACTTCGGGACCGGCAGCAACTAATGCTATTACCGGAATCAGCGACGCCATGCTCGACAGTGTCCCATTGTTAGTCATTACAGGACAAGTTGGAGCAAGTTTGCTTGGTACGGATGCATTTCAGGAAATTGATGTGATTGGTATTACACAACCTATAACAAAATGGTCATATCAGATTCGGCGGGCCGAAGATGTGGCATGGGCAGTTGCTCGCGCCTTTTACATTGCATCCACCGGACGTCCCGGACCTGTAGTACTCGATTTTACCAAAAATGCACAGTCGGAAGAAGTAGATTTTCAATACAAACCTTGTAAATTTATCCGCAGCTATGTTCCGGTTCCAGAAGTTAATTTTTCCCAAATCGAAAAAGCAGCCGAACTGATTAATGCCGCTGAAAAACCTTTTGCTGTGGTTGGTCATGGCGTGATTCTCGGTCAGGCAGAAAAAGACTTGATGGAATTTTTGGAAAAAGCTGATATTCCTGCTGCGTGGACTTTACTGGGGGCTTCGGCCATGCCATCGGACTTTCGGCTGAACAAAGGATTTGTAGGCATGCACGGAAATGTAGCTCCCAATATGAAAACCAATGAATGTGATGTATTAATTGCCATCGGTATGCGCTTCGACGACCGTGTTACAGGCGATCTGAAAACGTATGCCAGTCAAGCCAAAATAATTCATATCGATATTGATGCAGCTGAACTGAATAAAAATCTGAAAGTGGAAGTGCCAGTTTTGGGCTCGGTAAAAGACGTGCTACCGGCTTTAACAAAACTTGTTAAACCTGCCAAACATACCGAATGGATTGATTCCTTTGATATTTTTGAAAAAACGGAATACGAAAAAGTAATTGAACGCGAGGTATTCCCCAAAAGCGGAAAAATTACAATGGGAGAAGTTATCCACAAAGTATCCGAAGCCACTCAGCACAATGCTATTTGTGTTACTGATGTGGGGCAAAATCAAATGGCATCGGCTCGCTATTTTAAATTTTCACAATCCAGAAGTTTGATAACCTCAGGTGGACTGGGCACAATGGGTTTTGGACTTCCGGCAGCTATTGGCGCAAAAATTGCTGCTCCGGACAGAACGGTTTGTCTGTTTGCCGGCGATGGCGGTTTCCAAATGACTATTCAGGAACTTGGAACCATTATGGAAAACAATATCGGCGTAAAAATGATTGTGCTCGACAATAAGTTTTTGGGCATGGTGCGTCAGTGGCAGGAATTATTTTATGAAGAACGCTACTCTTTCACCAAAATGAAAAATCCCGATTTTGTAGCTATTGGAAAGGCTTATAATATTGATGGAAAATTGGTTAACGAACGGGAAGAACTCGATGAGGCCATTGCCGATATGCTGAAGGATGACAGACCTTATCTGTTGGTTGTAAATGTAGAAACAAAAGGAATGGTATACCCGATGATACCTGCCGGAACAAGTGTAACCAACATTATTCTGGAGTAGATTTATTACTGAAATTTCAAAAATATAACTTCAGAGATTTATCAGCATTTTTTAAAACTTTGCATTATGGAAAAGACATTATATACCGTTATCATTTTTTCGGAAAATACGGTTGGCGTACTGAACCAAATTACCGTCATCTTCACGCGTAGAGGTCTGAATATTGAGACTTTGTCGGTTTCTCCATCGGCCATTGCAGGTATTCATAAATTTACGATTACCGTCATTACCACACAGGATGTTATCGAAAAAGTAGTGCAGCAAATCGACAAACGCGTCGATATTCTGAAGGCTTACTACAATACCGATGAAGATCTTGTACATCAGGAAATTGCATTGTACAAAGTGGCAACGGACAAATTGCTCGAATTGGGGTCTATCGAAAAAATGATTCGAGATTACCAAATTCATGTGTTGGAACTCACCGAAAACTGTGTGGTTTTTGAGAAAACCGGACATTATCAGGAAACACAGAAGCTTTTTGAAGAGTTGAGTTCGACTATTGGCGTTTTGCAATTTATTCGTTCGGGACGAATTGCCATCACCAAGTCGAAAGTGGAACGGCTGAGCGATATGCTCGAAAAAATGAGTAAACTTGAACAAAAAGTCAATGCCACAACCGAAACACAAGAATAATTGCAACGACAAATTGTTGCAATACCAACTTAAAAATACGAGTGGAAAAAGAGTTTTCATATATTTTTAAAATTGCTCCGTCCAATGTCGATTTTCAGGGAAAGCTCACTTTAGCCTCGCTAATAGAGCTTTTAATGGAAGCAGCAGGCAGACATGCCGATGGAAATGGTTTTGGGATGCGGCAATTGAATGAATTCAATGCTTCGTGGGTGGTGCTACGAATTGCATTGGAAATAAATTATTATCCTGAACAATATGACGAAATAAAAATATCGACATGGATTGAAAAAATTCAGCCGATAAAAACCATACGCAATTTTTGTATTGAAAATGCACAGGGAGAAATTATTGCCTCAGCCACTTCAGAATGGATTATGATGGATTTGACCCAACGCAAACCAAAAGATTTGCTTTCTTTGGAAGGTTTTGAAGAATTTGCCACAGGGAAAGAAATCCCGGCCGGTAAATTGGAGAAACTTCCTCCCGTGAAAGGTGAGCTGGTAGACAAAATAACCGTGAAATATGGCGATATCGATATTAACGAACATGTAAACAGTATCCGTTACGTACAATGGCTATGCAATTGCTTCAATTTGTCCGACTATCGGGAAAAGCAAATTGAACGCTTCGAGATTCACTATATTTCCGAATTACATGAAAACGAAAATATTAAGATTTTTAGAGAAGAAAAGAAGAAAAACGATTTTTATTTCGAAATAGACAGTGATAAAAAAACGATTTGCAGAGCAAGAATAAGCTTTTCGGAAAAGTAACAAATAAAATTTTTAGCAAACAATTGATAACAAACAACTTAATAACAAATAATTTTTAAAAACTACAAAAAAATGGCAGTAATTAATTTTGGCGGTGTTGACGAAAATGTAATAACCCGCGAAGAATTTCCTTTGAGCAAAGCTCGTGAAGTACTGAAGGATGAAGTAATTGCCGTAATTGGTTACGGTGTTCAAGGTCCGGGTCAATCGCTCAATTTGCGGGACAATGGTTTTAATGTCATTGTTGGACAACGCAAGGGCGGTAAAACTTGGGAAAAAGCTGTTGCCGATGGCTGGGTTCCCGGCGAAACACTTTTCGATATTGAAGAAGCTGCAGAAAGAGGAACCATTATTCAGTATTTGCTTTCGGATGCAGCCCAAATAGAAGTTTGGCCACGTATAAAACCGTATCTGACACCCGGCAAGGCTTTGTATTTTTCTCATGGATTTGGCATCACCTTTAAGGATCGTACGGGCATTATTCCTCCTCCCGATATTGACGTAATTATGGTAGCTCCCAAAGGTTCGGGAACTTCCTTGCGTCAATTGTTTCTCGAAGGACGTGGATTGAATTCTTCCTACGCCATTTTTCAGGATGCTACAGGGAAAGCCTTTGACAGAGTGATTGCACTCGGAATAGGTGTAGGTTCAGGCTATTTATTTGAAACTACTTTTGAAAGAGAAGTTTATTCCGATCTTACCGGTGAACGCGGAACTTTGATGGGAGCTATTCAGGGACTTTTGTCGGCTCAATACGAGGTGCTCAGAGCACACGGACATTCTCCTTCGGAAGCTTTCAATGAAACTGTGGAAGAACTGACGCAATCGCTGATGCCACTTTTTGCCGAAAACGGTATGGATTGGATGTACGCCAACTGTTCCACTACAGCTCAGCGCGGTGCATTGGACTGGATGGGCCCATTCCACGATGCCACCAAACCGGTATTCGAAAAACTTTATAACGAAGTGGCTTCAGGTCGTGAAGCACAACGTTCCATTGATTCCAATTCCCGCCCCGATTACAGGGAACGGCTTGAAGAGGAACTTAAGGCTTTGCGCGAAAGCGAAATGTGGAGAACAGGCGCTGTTGTTAGAAAACTTCGTCCCGAAAACAATTAAATTTTTTTGATTAAGAATTTCACTAGAAACCTGTCTGTTTTGAAATTAATTCAAACGACAGGTTTTTTATGAAAAGCCCGCTTAGCTTTATTATATTATTTTCATGTTGTTTATATGACAATCATGGCAGTATTTCACCAACTGTGTAAATTAAAAAGTTGGAGCAAAAATTAAAATCTTATTTTTCGCCGAAGGAAGAATAAATTGATTAAGAAAAATGTCCTAATTTTGACTAGTAAGTCAAATTGGTTGTTAAAAAAATTGTAAGTTACATATTATCATATCTTTCCTCTATAAATCTTAGGTTAATATTTTGAATAAGATAATCGTATTGTTTTGATAATCAGATTATCGGTGATATTTAATTCTGTAAAAAAGACAAAGCTAAAGCCTGCGTCTTTCTTTTTTGAAAGGCGGAAACATGAAAAATAATCAGTCGAGCCTTGAAAAGTCCATTTTTTTATTAAATTATTATTGACTTGGTAAAACATAGCGTTTATCAAGTCAACAATTTTATTTTAAATTCGAGCCAATTTCTATTTATTCATCATCCTCTTGAAGTTAAATGCAGCTGCTGCAAGCATTACATTTTATCGCCTGTAATTCCTTTGTAGAAATTATGATTTAGGCGGTGGTCTGTTTTTAAATAACCGTTAATAATTTTTACGAAAACTTTGAAAAAATTATCGAATTTTTAATTCGATTTTTCTACTCGATAGCTCTAATGGACAATTTGGGATTATGAGATGAGATGAAATGAGAGGAAAAGTATTAGAATTCAAGTTTAATTCCAGCACTTAATGTAGCAACTCCATAGTTAAGCCCAATATTTCCTAGCGATATGTTTGCTTCAGCGCCTGCATTTTGTAATGACAACTCGGGTGAACCATTCGAAAATTTTGATAATGTTATTAAGTTTTGACAATTAATTTGAGCTATTATTTTTCCAAGTCCGAATTTTTTGGTGTTTTTTGAGTCGAAAGTATAGTTCATACTCAAATTGCGCAATCGCAAATACGATGCATTCATCAAATAACGCGTGCTATTACGGTTCGCCATTTGAGAGTTATAAAGAAGTGGTGTGTTTGAGTTTTTATTTTCAGGTGTCCAATAATTTTGTAGCGAAACCATCTTATTGTTTATGTCATAGGTGTTTACGTATGAATTTTGTCGCATACCGTTGTGATATATCCAATTTCCGAGTTGAAATGAAAAGTGTATGCTGAGTTCGAATTTTTTGTATGCAAAGAAATTACTCACTCCTCCGTATAATTTGGGATAGGGTGTCTTGTCTGTTATCAATACAGACTGATTGCGATACTCAACAGATGTAAGCATTTCGGCATCCAATAATTTACCTGTTTTAGTTTTATTTGTTTCGGGTCCTATAACTTCATATATCATTTCATGTCCAGTTTCTGGGTTGACACCTGCCCATAATGGTAGGTAGTATAAACCTAGTGGGTAACCCACATAAGCTCTATTTATTCCATTTTCAATATAGTTTTGCTGAGTCGAAAGTTTTGAAATCTTTGTATTAAACATTGAAATGTTAAATTCGGTTTTCCATTTGAATAAACCATCATAATTTGTAGTTTTTAAATCTAAATCGAAACCATTGTTATTCAAATTACCCGAATTTATTGGAACTTCTGTGTTAAAGTATCCTTGGAATTTTCCAATATTGTAATTCAAAAGTAAATCAGAGTTACGTTTTAAAAACCAATCTAGGCTTGCTGATATTTTGTTTTTTAAAGCTGAAATATTGAATCCTACATTCAATTGTAGTTGTTTTTCCCAACGCACATCCAAGTTTGCTATTCTGTCCAACACAAAGCCAGGGCTACCTGCGTATTCAGCCCAATTGAGTACTCGCGATTCGGCAGGAAAATTACCAACCTCTGCATTTCCTACAAAACCATAACTTGTTCTAAATTTTAAATAATCAATTGATTTTATCTGTGAAAAAAAGTTTTCTTCACTTAACATCCAACTCATTCCAAGCCCCGGGAAAAACCCCCATCTATTATCATTAATGAATCGAGATGTGCCGTCGGCTCGTGCGTTTAATTCAAAAAAATACTTCTCGTCTAATGCATATTGAGTTCTGTTAAAAAAGGATACAAATCGATAGCCATCCATTCCTGCCGATTGTCGTGTTAGTACTTTTTCGGTGTTTGCATTAGTTAGCTGAAAGTAATTGGTTGGAAAACCCTCAAAGCGTGCAACATTAAAATCGCTGTTAAAGGATTGAATGTTATTACCCAGCATAACTTTTATGACATGCCGGTTGTTTATTTTTGTATTGTAATTCAGTAAATTGTTTACATTAAATCCATAGCTTAAGGTTCTTGAATATAGTATTATACCGCTTTTTGATGGGTCGATAGCTTCATCTTCGCGATAAAAGTCTTTTGACTGAAAATATCGATACCTGCTAGTACCGGGTGTCATACTAAGTTCAGATCTAAATGCAAATTTTTGCATCAATTTAATATCGAAATAACCAAGTAATAAACCATTAAAATTAATATTGTCATCCCAAGTTTCACTCATTCTATAAAGTGGATTACTGCCTTTTTTGTCATTTATATTGCGTGCGTCGAAATATTTACCCGAACCATCTGGCGCATATATTGGGAGCAATGAAGAACGTGAAAATAAAGACTCCAACTTGTCAAAAGTTGAATTTTTCGAAGTATTTAGAGTGAAATTTATGTTAAATCCAGTGTTAATTCTCTCCGATATCTTAAAATCATTTTTTAATACTAAAGTGCTTCTTTTCTTGTTTTTATTATCAACTAGTTCATTGTCCGATTTATGCGATAAACTAATGTAGTAACTATTTGACTTTTGTCCACCTTGAAACGATAAGCGGACATCTTGAGAAATTGCAGCCTGTGTTAATGCCGATTCCCAGTCGGTTCCAAGAGGGTTGTTAAGCAAATAAGTATTCAACCAATCGCGGTTAAAACCTAAAAAATTAGCATAATCCGGTGAAAAAGGGAAATATTTGATAGGATTGTTATCTTCTAATGTTTTATTTTCAGGATACCTGTTATAGTAAGCTGCATCAAGTAATGAAATTAGTTCTTTGCCCTTAATGAATTTTGGTTTGTTCGTTACGTAATTGATTGATGTTCTATATTCGGCAATTGTTTTTTGTTTCGAATTCAAATCACCTGATTTTGTGGTTATAACAATAACTCCATTGGAAGCACGTGAGCCAAAAATAGCCGCTGAGGCTGCATCTTTTAGAAACTCTACTGAAGCAATATCGTTAGGGTTAATGTCATTTAAGCCAATGGTTTGAGGAATCCCGTCTATAACAACAAGTGGGTCGGCTGACGAGTTTATTGACGAAACACCTCTTATGCGATAATTTTGATTCGATGCCCAAAGTCCTGCAACATTACCTTCGAAACTATTCCCAATATTTCCCCCTACATTGTTTTGAATTGCAAATTTAGGTAATGATTGTATAGCTCCTGTAGTTTCTCGTTTTTGCATGCTGCCATACCCTATAACTAATAACTCGCTGAGCAATAAGTTGTTGGAGCGCATCGTCACTTTGTAAAAGTTATTGTTATTCAAAAGTTTTAGTGTTTCTCGCTTGAAACCATGCATAAAAAAATATAAGCTTGAATCTTTGGGTATGCTATAAATATTAAAACTGCCATCTTCGTTACTTATACCTAGAATGTTGCCTTGTTTGTCGGTGATGTAAACGCCAGGTAATTGTTGTTGTAATTCATCAACAATTACGCCCATAATACTTTTAGACTCTTTTAGAGTCAAATTGTTAGTATCTTTCTTGGCACGCAAAAACACATAAACATCTTTTATCGTATAAGTAATGTCGGTTCCTGCAAACAATGTATTTAAAGTCTCATACAAATCAAGATTATTTGTCTGTAAACTTTTAATGCCAAATTCATTCAGGTCCGATGTGTTGTAAACAAATACTACATCCCATTTAAGCTCAATTTCGCGCATTATTTGCTTGAAATCAGCATTTTCGAAATTTAACGATATTTTTTCATCATGTTTTTGTGCCCACGCTTTAGCGCTCGCAAGATTTAAACAAATGATAATTACGATGAGTAATAAGCGATTGAATATGTTTTGTTTTCTTCTCAATTCGATTTTTGACATAATAGGCTCCGTATTATAGCTTGCCGTGCATTATACTTATTCGGATTATATACATTTTATTATTCTTTATCTTTTTAGTGCAGGATTGTAAATGTATTCATTCTCAGGTATTAAGCAGTACAGTCTTTCGTCGTTCCAATGTAATATACTGTCAGTTATTAACAAAGCTCTATTTCCTAAAGGTATATTACCCAATTTGTATGGCATGGGTAAGTAACTAGCCGCATTACTATCGCTCAAAGATGCTAAGCGAATATTATCACTCCTTCTAATACCTTCGAAATGCATTTCTCTGAATCTTTCATCGATGATTGCTTGAAATAATTGAGTTTTTCCTGCGAAAGTATAATTGTCAAGTCCTGCACGTTTTCTAACTATGTTAAGTTCGTTAATTGAAGAACTAAGATTATCCTTGTGGAGATAAATTTCTGCTCGCATAAGATGAAACTCTGCTGCACGAAGCCATACCACATTTGAAGTTGGGTATGCATGTTTTAGACTAGTCCACTGCCCTGCAGGCGATTCTTTTCCTATGTTTTTCGTAATATATATCATGTTTTTAAATCTAACATCGTTTAAAGTATCGCCTTTCAAAAAACTTTTAATTAATGCACTGTCCATAACAATTCTGAAACGGAGATTTGTTAAGTCGCTATTTTGAAGATTTTGAAACGCACTCCAATGAAACATGCTCCACTCTTGTGTAGATGTAGGACGGAATGCAGAGTTCCCATGAAAACCCATAATAATTTCACTTTTACTATTAGCTTGATAATTTGTTTTATCTACAATTCGAAAAAGTTGATTATAGTTATTCGTAGTTTGAAGCGGGTATTTATTCGAAGCTCCCGTTTGATTTCCAAGCAATTGGTTGATATATACCAAAGCCGAATCAAATTGGTTTTGTTGAAAATATGCTTTAGCTAACATTGCTATCGCTACGTCTCGCTTACACCGATATTGATATGCTACGGGATGTATTGTTTTTTCGTAATATTGTGGCAGTAGTTTGCGTGCATTTTGTAGATCTTCTATAATATACTGATGCACCTGTTCAACCGTTTTTCGAGGTTCGGGTATATCTTCGAAGCCTAAAATGGCTCTTTTTCTATATAAGCTTGCTGGAAGTTGAAGTGTGCTTGGGTGGTATTGACGCCCAACATACAAGTTGTTGTAATACTCAACACAGGCACGCAATAAATATGCCTCTCCCAAAAGTCTTTCGGCATTGAGCGTGTCATTAAAATTACGTAAATTTGGTAATTTATTTTCAATTGACTTGATCACTACATTACTGTTGTTGGTGACAAATGATCCCCACATTAAAACTGATCCAGCCTGATAATTATCAGTGTTACACTGGTAGCTGAAGTAATAATTGTACACTGAGATGGATAGAAAATCAGGTAATATGCTTGGGTTTTTGGTGTTCGTAATCTCGTCCGATCCTAGTGTTTGAGTTAAAACTACATTGTTGTAATAAGAGTTTGAGCAAAAAGCTCCATAAGCACCGTTTATACAAACATCAATGTCATTTATATTGTATAACAACGATTCTATGCTTTGGCTATTCTCATTGCGTATAGACGACAAGAAATCCTCGCACGAACTCATAATTATTGAAATTATAAGTAATGCGAAAGTTTGTAAAATATTGAATTGTGATTTTTTCATTGCTATAAATTGATTTATCACGAAACTTTTTCAAGCCTCTAAGATGCAAATATACAAAAAAAGTCTAATCCCTAAGTTTTTGTTTGTTTTTTAACATTGATATTGTGGCTTTTACAATGTATTGATTTGAAAAATTATATTCATTTTTGTTGATAGTTATAATAATAACTATGAATCCACTCAGAAAAGTTTTATTTTTGAAAATTCGCTTCGCACCGACCATAAAGAAAACTTATTGTCAGCAACTTACATTTACAAATGAAGGGCAAAAAGTCGCTGATTTTAGTTTTTTTTGACTTTTCGGAACAGACTCAATATTTTTCACTAAATATCACTGTTTTATTAAGGATTATCTACCAAATTTACGTCGAAAGTACGTAAATATACATAAAATTTAATGCAAAAAACAGGCTTTGTTAGCTGTGCTTTATTTGCTGACAGTCAAGAAAAAAATATTAAAAAAATCCAACGGAAAATACTAAAAGCATGAAAAGAAAAGAACTAATCAAGCTATTATTGTGTGTTATATTGCTCACTAACTTCTTTGTTACTACAAAAGGCCAAAAGCTTGACAGCAAAACTACTCCTATACAAACAGTAAGCTTAGTAGCTGAAAAACTAATAAAAACAACGGACTTTAGTTATCGATTGGAGTTAGCAAAAAAACGCAATTATTTCGATGATGTAATATGTGTTGACTTTGGGCGCACTTTTGGCTTGGATAAAAAAGCTACAGCCATTGCAGTTACAACCCTCGAAACACAAAATGAGTCGATTTTGCCTATTCAATTCGACCATAGCGATGGTTGCAAAATTACGCTTAATAATAAAATTATTTATGAGCATACAGGCAAACGCAAACTCAATGTAAAATCGGATGAGCGCGACTTAGAATTACCACTTAAACTAGATTTACAACTTGCTAAAGGTATTAATTATTTGCAAATTGAACTAAGCACAAATGGTTCAGAATGGCGTTTTTATATGCAACCGCCTACAGACAAAGGGGCTATTCTAAAAACTCAAATTCAGTACCCAAAAATTGGGTTGCTACCACTATCTAAAATTGATGCTAAAGTTGCAGAAATAAGCAACTGGCTTTTTATGGGTCCATTCGAAATGAACGACAAAAACATCCCTGTAATAAATGGGAATATTGTTTTTGGCAAAATGTACAATGGACTAAATAATCAGCCAATTACTTGGACAATACCCAAAGTAGAAGTATTAGGCAATGTAATTGACCCGGCCCCTTGGGGTACAACCTATCAGTGGAACTATCATAATGGGGGTGTGGCGTGGGCCATGCAAGTACTTTCAGAAAAAACAGGAAATCCAAAATTCAACGAATGGGCTACAAACTTCTGCGATTTTCACATTGAAGGATTGCCATTTGTCGATTATCAAGTAAATACACTCAACGAGTTCAAATCAGCCAATCATTTCATTCTCAATACGCCACTATTGGATTTCACGTTGGCGCCATCGCTTCCATTCATCCATCGGCTACAAAGCGAAAAAAACTTTGAAAACCGAGCCGCATACGAAAAATTTATAGCACGCATGCTGAAATACGCCAAAGAGGAACAAATACGCCTGCCAGGAACAAATGTGTACACACGCACAACCCCCGAGGTTTACACTACATGGGTGGATGATATGTTTATGGGAATACCTTTTTTGATACAGGCGGCACAATATGTTACCGACCCAAAAGAAAAGGCAATGTTTTACGATGATGCTGCTAACCAAACATTGGAATTTAAAAAATATGTATGGGACAATGATGCTAAACTATATATGCATGCAAACTACTCACAACGCCCCAATGTAAAGCTCCCCTATTGGTCGCGAGCTAACGGCTGGGGCATATGGGCTACAACCGAAGTACTTAAAGGCTTACCAAAAAACCATAAACATTATAAAGCCATCCTCAAACATTTCCAAACTCATGTGGCTTCGCTTGTAAAACTACAAGCTCCTAACGGTTTTTGGCGTAATGTGCTCAATCGCCCCGACTCTAAAGATGAAGTGTCGGGAACAGCAATTTTCACCCTTGCAATTGCGCGTGGTATAACAGAAGGTTGGCTCGACAGAAATAAATATTTGCCTATAGTACAAAATTCGTGGAATGCTATCCAATCGCAAATCGATGCCGATGGTACTGTGCACAATATTTGCATGGGCACCATGTGCTCCGAAGATGTTGACTATTATATGAATCGTCCATTTTTTGTTGACGACACGCATGGCACCTTTGCCGTAATATTTGCAGGCATAGAAATGCAAAATCTTTTGGATAAAATTGAAGAAGAAAAAGTATACAAAACTAATATGGCACAGATTATTGACCAAAGCCTAAAATTTGCTACACAACAATCCATTGGATTAGCCGAAAAACTAATGAGCGAACCCAAACGATTGCCTCGCACCATTGATAATGAGGGTAAATTGCTTACAAGTAGCGAAAAATGGTGGACAAGTGGCTTTTTCCCTGGTACTTTATGGTATTTATATGAATACAGCAAAGATCCAAAAGTAAAGGCTTTTGCCGAAAACTATTCCGAAAGGGTTAAAAACGAACAATATACAACCGACAATCACGATGTCGGGTTTATGATTAATTGTAGTTATGGGAATGCGTATAGACTCGACCCAAAGCCGGAATACAAACTAATAATTATAAATGCCGCAAAATCATTGTCTACACGCTTTAATCATAAAATAGGATTAATTAGATCGTGGGACTGGGGTAAATGGCAATTCCCAGTCATTATCGACAATATGATGAATCTCGAATTACTATTCAATGCAACTCGGTTGACGGGCGATAGTACGTTTTATAATATTGCTGTAACACATGCAACTGTTAACATGAAACATCATTTCCGCGCAGATGCGAGTTGCTATCATGTAGTTTCATACGATACAATTACGGGTCTTCCAGAGCACAAAGGAACATGGCAAGGCTATAGTCACAACTCATCGTGGGCACGTGGACAAGCTTGGGCATTATATGGTTATACTTTGACTTATCGCGAAACAAAAGATCCAAAATTCCTTGAAATGGCAACACGAATTGCTGACTTTATGCTGCATCATCCTCGAATGCCTAAAGATTTGATTCCTTATTGGGATTATGACGCTCCTGGTATTCCAAACGAAAGCCGCGATGTTTCAACTGCATCAATCATGAGTTCGGCACTCATTGAATTAAGTGATTATGTGAAAGGAGAAAAAAGCAGAACATATCTTGATGCGGCACGCAAACAAATTGTAGCATTGTCATCGCCCAAATACCTTGCTCAATTAGGCGAAAACGGCAACTTTATACTCAAACACAGCGTGGGTTCGATGCCTCACAAAGCAGAAGTTGATGTACCACTCACTTATGCTGATTATTATTATATTGAGGCATTGTTGAGATACAGAAACAAACTCAAAAAATAACAATATTAAGTAATTATGGTTCTATCAATAAAACAACAGCATAATAATTAACAGTAATCAATAGCAATATAATGAGGACTATCACACTTATCCCACTCTTATTATCATGCTGTTTAGCTTGGACTCAGAGTGAAAATATACAATTAAAATTGAGTGAGCATAACCTAAAAATAAAGTATTGTATCAATAATTTTAACTACGATCTATACAACAAATTAATCAATACTTATGAGTTCGATATTGACTTTTCTAAAAAGAAACAATCACTTGAAACAAAAAATGCTATCTGGGAAGTAGATTCTAAATTTTCGGAAACAAGTGCTGGCACATTTGATGCCATAATTCAATTTATATTATTAAAAGGCACTGAAAACAATGCATCTGTTGCTGTCAGTTTCGAAATAGACAATTGGTCAAAAAGCAATTATGTTTTGCTACCTGCCGCTGCTTACAATGGAAACCGTTTCGAATCCCGCAAAATTCCTTACTCCCCAAAACTCAACGATTACCGTGACATTGGCCCTCTAAAACCAATAATTATTTCGGACGTGCCGCGATTAAATTTACACGAAGGACCTTCTCAAATACAAGAACGAAGCGGTAGTATGACAACCCCTATGATAGGCTTTCATTCCTATAATCAAAAAAAAGGATTGCTATTAACAACAACGCAAGCAAATATTTGGGGCGACTACGGAATAAGCATAACTGAAACTCGACCCGAAACCGGCGCTAAAGCAATTATTAGCATTAGCTCTCCTTTGGTGCGCGAAGGGTTTAAATACGAAATTGCTAACCATGCTATAGCTTCGCCCGATAAACCTGCTAATTTCAAAATAGGCGACACAATAAAATTCATCATCCGACTACGCTTGTTCGAATCAGAAAAGCTTTCAAATTTATATGAAAATTATTATAAGGCGAGGTACGACTTAACACCCGTTTCGGTACCTAATTATATTTACCCTTTCTCCGAGTGCTTTAATACCATAGAACAAAAATTCAATACACAAAATTTTGTTCCTGAATGGGGATATTATGCGGTGGGGATGCGCGAGAATTTTTTACAAGATTGGCAAATTGGTTGGACAGGCGGCATGATCTCTACCTACCCGCTACTGTTTTCAAATAATACAAAAACAATACAAAATGTTATAGCTAACTTTAATTGGCTATTCCCCAATGGAATATCTCCTTCTGGCTTCTTTTGGGATAGTGGCGAAAAGGGAAATAAGTGGTACGGCGGTGATATTCGTCGACCTCAGTTCGAGAATCTCCATCTTATTCGAAAAAGTGGCGATGGGCTTTATTATATAATTAAGCAGTTCGACTTAATGAAAAAAAGAAATATAAAAATTGAACCCGAATGGCACAATGGCGTCAAAACTGTGGCAAATGCCTTTGTAAAACTTTGGCAGAAATGGGAGCAGTATGGTAACTTTGTGGATAGCAGAACGGGCGATGTAGTTGTCGGTGGTTCAACAAGTGGTGCTATCGTCCCTGCTGCTTTAGCTCTAGCAAGCGAGTACTACCAAAACCCTTTATATATGAAAGTTGCAAAACTTTCGGCGCAAAAAATGTACAACGATTATGTGGCCAAAGGCATTACTTGTGGGGGACCAGGCGATGCCCTGCAAAACCCCGACAGCGAGTCGGCCTATGCAATGCTCGAATCATTTAGCATTTTGTATGAAAAAACTGGCGAACCACAATGGTTAGAATATGCCAAAGAAATGGCTTTACAATTTGCAACATGGGTTATGGCTTACGATTATAATTATGATTATGATAGTACATGTCTTTTTGGTCGTATGAAAATGAAAACAAAAGGTACTGTGTTTGCTAACACGCAAAACAAACATGGCTCGCCTGGCATTTGCACCTACTCGGGCTTAGCACTTATGCGGCTTTATAGAGCTACATCCCAAAGTCATTTCCTTGAGTTACTGCAAGAAATTACACTTTCTATACCTCAATATATGTCGCATAATACACGTCCTATTGCCGATATGCCTCCAGGTTGGATCAACGAACGTGTAAGCACAACTGATTGGTTCGAAGGGATTGGCGAAATAAAAGCTGGTTCAACTTGGGCAGAAACAGCTATGCTACTTACAGCAACTGAACTACCATCCGTTTATGTCGACATCAAATTTGGTAAAATATATTGTTTCGACCATTTGCAAACACAAATAATTAAAAACAACCAAAACTTCATCCACATAAAGGTACACAATCCTACAAATTTCACATCGCAATTCAATGTGTTTTTGGAAAACAAGGAAATGAAGAGTAAAGCTTGGACTGAGAATCAATTATTTGATTGAATAAGTTCGAATTAAAAGCCGGCGAAACCAAAATTCTAAAATTTGCAAAAGCAAAATGATAACACCAAGAATGAATTATAAGCGAAAAATGCTTCTATTTGGAGCAGGTAAAATTGTTCGTTCATTTACAGGCAAGTATTTGCATGCGCTCGTTATGAGATTGTTTTTGTCGACATAAGCCAACAAGTGGTCGATGCAATTCATGTTCGAAAATCCTACAAATTAAAAATAAAATCGGAGCATGAGTACGCTATTGATGTAACAAATGTTAGAGCATTATTGCTTCGGATAGTAAAGCTGTAATCAACAAAATGACATCAACAGATATTATGGTGTTTAGAATGTTCATTTTGCAGGGAAAACGCAGAAAACTTTATATACACTGAGATACAAAACTTTTGCCAACGGTGCATATTTTGAAAAAAATCAACAACAAACTGGTTCTCAAAATCGCTTTAAATAAAAAAGATGAGCCTGGTTTTCCGGCCTATGGAACAGCTCATCTGAGTTTGACTTTCCTTTTAAATTGGCTAATGAGTAATCTGGGATAAATTTTTGTGCGGGCTACAAACCTTTGAATAAGCTACTATCCCGGCAATTTTTTATACCGCGTGTTATGCAGCGTTTTTATTTATTCTTTTTCAAATTTTAATCCGTATGGGATTTTCACTGTCCCTTTTAGATAAGGATTGATAAAAATCTTAATTGTATCCGTTTCATTTTCTGGTTTGAGAATATATAAGTCAAGAATCGGTCCCGTCCCATAACTCAAAGGTTCTCCGGTATAACGATTCTGCAAGGCAATTTTTGGCTTTTCATAATTGGGATTCTCTACTGAAAACCTTTGAATCAATTGAAGTTTATTACCTTTTTCTGTTCTCAATCTGGACAAATAATAGTAAGATGAACTTATACTGTTGTTTAAATCCGCATTTTTAATCGTAACAGGATTTTTAGCTGTATAACCATAGCTTAAATCTGTTGTTGGTTCAATCTTTGAGAAAAATTTCGGATTACTCACTACACATCCAGTCAGCAATAATCCAATCCACAAGCTAAATCTTAATTTTTTAAATAATCTTTTCATCAGAATATAATTTATTTTTTAAAGGTCTGATGGAACCCACATGTCTGAATATTATATTCATTCGTGTTTGTATATGCAATACATGTGGGTTTCTTAGTTAGACTCACAATTTTAGGACTTTTTGTATTTTTCCTCGTCTCCTCATTTCCTTGTTTCCTTGTTTCCTTCAGTCACCCTTAAAAAACAAACCTTCAATCTGGTCGTCGAGATAAACCATTTCGAATTCCACCCAACCAACCAGGCCAAACGAAGTTTTTACCAAATATCTAAAATATTCTGCCGGATCTGCCAAAAGAACTTCAATAGAAGAACCTGCTGAGAGTTTTGCCACTTCCTTTGTCATATTTTCATCTGAATAAAGCGTCAGCGGAATTTTGGTTTTACTTTTTAAACCAACATAATAAAAGGGTTGTCTAACCTCCTTAACTTCATCTTTTTGTATTCTGAACTTTTGCCGTGTATTAAAAGTATTATTGGTATGTCCATCAATATAAAAAAAACCATTTGAAGTTATGTATAAATGCAATGCACCAATCCCTATGATTGCACTGTCGGGATTTGATTTATTGAAAATATAAAAAGCCGGATCGGCTGACATGCCCGGAGTATAAAAAACAAGATATTTTTCAAAACAATCTGCTTCGAGACAAGTTTCAAGAACGAGTATATCATCGGCATCGTACTCATCATTACTTCGGAATGGATTATTCACAGGTAAAGCTGAACGTTTTTTCTGTATCAGAGTGGATTTTGAAGCATCGTATTTCACATACACATCCATATCTGCATCCACAACTACTTTTTTAAGTTGCGGAAAATGGTTTTCCTGCGCATAAATCTGCAAAGAAAAAGTTATCAGAAGGAACAAAAGCGTTGATTTTTTCATGCGTTTATATTTTTAAGTGACTATTGAGCACAAAATAAATTTTAAAAACCACTACTATCCGAAACTTTAGAAATTAAAAATGCCTGAGAATTTCATATTTTTGTAGTGAAACAAAACATACAGGAATAATGAAACTCCACAGGCGCAGTAAAAATAACAAAAAACCGGTTATCCGA
>Ga0209506_1000284_pt1 | contig 72724 bp, 56 predicted proteins | sample AD_JPNHG2_MetaG_FD_184409 | JGI IMG/M metagenome (GOLD analysis project Ga0209506, IMG submission 184409) | Active sludge microbial communities of municipal wastewater-treating anaerobic digesters from Japan - AD_JPNHG2_MetaG (SPAdes) (version 2) | ecosystem: Engineered > Bioreactor > Anaerobic...
CTTTGTGGCCTCGGCCAATTCGATTATGACCAACACGGTCGCGCCGCCGGCGTCGTTGTTGGGCTCCGGTACGATCTGGAGCGTCGAGATCTGGGCGCTGAACCCGACCCTGCAGACGCCCGAGGATATGTTCGCATGGACAGACCGTGGCTCGTGGACTGGTTCGGCGAACGGCACCTGCATGGAGGTCCGTTACGGCTCGGACGCCAACAATGCCGTGGAGCACTACAACGGGACCTGCAACATTCCTTGGAACGGCACGCCGCCGATGGCCGGGCTGTGGCACCACATCGTGATCACGCGCGACGCCGCCGGCGTCGAGCGGCTCTATGCCGACGGTTCGCTGCGCATTGCCAAGACCCCGGCGGTCAGCAATCTGCGCGGCGGGGCACCCTTTGCCCTGGGCGGGGTCTGGGACCGCGGGGCCAAGAACTGGCAGATGCTCTTCATGCGGATCGATCTCCAAAGTGCGCGTGCACAGCGGCACGCTCAGCGAGGCGGATGTCGTCAGCAATTATCAGCTTGAAAACGGCCTTTTTCAGAGAGGCTGGGCCGGTGCAGCGGGCACACCGCTGCCTTGGACTGACCCCAACAACTGGCTCAACGGCAATGTCGGTCAGGACGGCGACACGGTCTGGATCAACAATGGCGGTATCGCGGTGCTCTCCCATGACCTGACGCTCAACCATCTGTTTCCGGCCGCCGGCGGCCTGACGATCAGCGGCGGCGCGAAGCTGACGCTGGGTGCGCTGGCCTCTGTCGAGCTGGCGGACAATGCGGCGTTTGCCCTGACGGTCGCCAACGGCCATCTTCGGGTGCCCGGCAGCGGCGCGATCAACCTCAACATGGGCGTGCGCGGCGGCGATGCCACGGCGACGGTCGGCGGCAGCGGCGATCCGGCGGTGATCGACGTGGACCGAGACCTGATCGTGGCCGCCAGCGCCGGCAGTGTCGGCAGTCTGACGGTGGGTGACGGCGGCGGCGCCTTTGTGTCCAACGGCTGGTTCTATGCGGCGAGCAGCCTCGGCGCGCAGGCGACTGTGACGGTCAACGGCGGCGAGCTCGGCTGCCGCCTGCCCGGCAAGAATCTTGTCGTCAACGCCAACGGCGCGCGCGGCGAGATCACGGTCAACGACGGTCTGGTCAACGCGACCGCCGACTTTGTGTGGAGCGCCGGCACGTCCACGAACGTCGCGTACGGCGCGGTCATGCTGAACGGCGGCACCCTCCGCGCGCAGCGGCTTTACGCATCCACTACGGCCGGCACCAATCTGCTGTTCCTGAACGGCGGAACGGTCGAAGCCGTGAACTCGCGAACCGATTTCATGTACAACCTGACGGCCGCCCGCGTGCAGGCCGGCGGCACGGTCACAGCCGTCAGCACCTACTCCGGCGCGGGCATCGGCGGCGGAATGAACGGCGCGGGCGGCACGGTCAACATCTCCGGCGGCACGGTCACGGCGACGGGCCGCAACGGCGGCGCAGGCATCGGCGGCGGCACGGGCAGCGCAGGCGGCGCGACGGCCATATCCGGCGGCACGGTCACGGCCGCGGGAAGCTACAGTGCCGCAGACATCGGGCCGGGTGACGGCAGCACGGACGCCGGCGCGAACACCTTCACCGGCGGCTCGATCCTGCTCGTCAACGACAGCATTGCACTCGCACCTAGCAACGCTACGGCGCGCGTCTGGTGCGTGACGGTGACGAATCTCGTGCCCCATGCGGCGGTCACGGTCACATCGCTCGGCACCTACGGTGTCAACGACCTCTTCGCCGACGAAAACGGCAGGCTCTACCTCTGGCTGCCGGATAATGTTTACTCTTTCACGGCGGGCGGTTCCGGCTACACGGCTGCCGTGAACGGCGCGGATGCGACGGCGACACTCTACCTCGCGGCGCCGGTCTTCGCTGCGGACGGCTCGGGCATTGTTGTCAGCGGCACGACGCTCGCCATCACGATCGCCAACGCCCAGAGCGGGGTTTATTACACGCTCTACGGGGCACCCGAGCCCGGCGGGCCTTGGACGCTGGAGCAGAGCGTCCCGGCGACGGCGGACGGCCTCCTCACTTTCACGCTCTCCAACATGACAGCACCCAAACGCTTCTTCAAGGTGGAGGCCAGCACTGACCCGCCATAAGACAGAGAGGCTTGCAGATGTGGCACGGGCATCTTGCCCGTGTTTCATGGGCGGGACGCCCATGCTACGGGGGAGCAAGAGCCTCCAGCGAAAGGACAAGAAACATGCGACAAGGGACAAGAGGAGACATGAGGCGCGAGCCCCCTTTCTCGTCTCGCGTCTCTTGCCCTCAACCTAAAGGAACACCATGATGAATGCGAAAACCATTTTGACACTTACTTGTGCGGGCCTGTTCGCAGCCACCGCCAGCGCCGCCCCGCTCGGCGTGACGGTCAATGGAATCATGCTCGACTCCGACGGCGCATCCGACATCGGCTGGGCGTACGAGCCGGCCACCTCGAACCTCGTGCTTTCCGGCGCGGGCCCCTTCACGATTTCCGGCACGAACACGGAAGGGGCTGTGCGCGTCGTGGTCCCGACGGATGTAACGAATACGGTCACGCTCGCGAACCTGACGCTCAAAGCGACGAGTGCAAATCAATGCGCCTTCGAGCTGGGAACGCGTGCCAACGTCTCGCTCATCCTCGCAGGTGCGAACACGCTCGCATCGGGCAGCAACCGCGCGGGGCTCCAAGTTGCGGTGGGGCGGACCCTCTCCATCACCAACGCGCCGGGCGACGAGACGGCATCGCTCTCCGCCACGGGCGGAGGCAGCAGCGCGGGCATCGGCAGCGGCTACAACGTCAACGGCGGCAGGGTGACCATCAACGGCGGGGAAATCACGGCCAAGGGCGGCAGCAACGGCGCGGGCATCGGCGGCGGCTACTATGGCGACGGCGGCAGGGTGACCATCAACGGCGGCACGGTGATGGCGCAGGGCGGCAGCTACGGCGCGGGCATCGGCGGGGGCTACTATGATCACGGCGGCATCGTGACCATCAACGGCGGAGAAATCACGGCCACGGGCGGGAGCTACGCCGCAGGCATCGGCGGAAGCTACAATCGAAGCGGCAACACGACCATCAACGGCGGCACGGTCACGGTCAAGGGCGGTCTCGACGGCGCGGGCATCGGCGGCGGCAAGAAGGGCGCGGGCGGTACAGTGAACATCAACGGCGGCATGGTCAAGGCCACGGGCGGCAACAGCGGCGCGGGCATCGGCGGTGGTTCAAGCGGCACGGGCGGCACGGTCACGATCTCCGGCGGCGAGGTCGAGGCCGCAGGCGGCCATTACGGCGCGGGCATCGGCGGCGGCTACTATGGCAACGGCGGCACGGTCACGATCTCTGGCGGCACGGTCACGGCCACCGGCAAAGGCAGCGGCAGCGTTGGCGGCGCGGGCATCGGCAGCGGCGCCATCGGCGACACCGCCAGCTACACAAGCGGCACGGTGGCCATCTCCGGCGGTACGGTAACGGCCACGGGCGGCGGCGACTACGCCGCAGGCATCGGTGGCGGCAGCGGCAAATACGGCACGAGCTACATCGGCGGCGCCAATGCCGATGTGACGGTTTCCGGCGGCACGGTCTTCGTTCATGGCGGCATGAACGGTTATGACATCGGCCCCGGTTGCAGCAATGGCACCGTCTCCAGCGAAAACACCTTCACCGGCGGCTCGATCCGCCTGGGCAACGCGTCCATCGTCCCTGTGCCCGACAACGGCGCGAGGCCGGTCTTCTGCGAGACGGTGTCGGGCTTCAACGCCAACGATCCCGTCGTAATCGATGGGCTTGGCGATTACGGCATAAACGACATTGTCGCCGATGCCGAAGGCAGCATCTATCTCTGGCTCCCGAACGGCAGCTACAACTTTACGACGAACGGGAGCGTATGCACATTGAATATCTGGAAAAGCGTGATCCCGGTGACCGGTGTGACCGTCAACGGCGACGAGGTCGCCTACGGCCCCCCAGAGGATCCCGGCAACGACGGATGGATCCTCAATGCGCATACCCGAACCGTCCGGCTCACGGGCACGGGAGCCTTCACCCTTTCAGGCACCAACGTGTCGGGCGACGTCAGTATCGTCGTCGCGGCGGGCGTGACGAACACGGTCACGCTCTCGAACCTGGCGCTCATGGAGACGGGCGATTACCAATGCGCCTTCGCGGTGGAGACCAATGCATGCGTTTCGCTCGTCCTTGCGGGGACGAACTCGCTCATCTCCGGCTTCGACCGGGCCGGCCTCGAGGTCGCGACGGATGGGACGCTCTCCATCACCAACGCCCCCGGCGACGACGCGGCGTCGCTCACCGCGATGGGCTTTTGCGGCGCCGGCATCGGCGTCGAAAGCGATGAAAACGGCGATTGCGGCACGGTGATCATCAACGGCGGGGAAATCACGGCCATCGGCGACGACAGCTCCGCGGGCATCGGCGGCGGCTATTTTGGCGACGGCGGCACGGTGATTATCAACGGCGGTACGGTCACGGCCACGGGTGCCCAGTACGGCGGTGCCGGCATCGGCGGCGGCAAGTATGGCACCGGCGGCACGGTCACGATCTCCGGCGGCACGGTCACGGCCACAGGCGGCGAAAACGGCGCGGGCATGGGCGGCGGCGAAAGCGGCACGGGCGGTGCGATCACCATCACCGGCGGCATGGTCACTGCAACGGGCGGCGAAAACGGCGCGGGCATCGGCGGCGGCCACCTCGCCAACGGCGGCGTGACCACCATCTCCGGCGGCACGGTCACAGCCACGGGCGGCACCTGCGGCGCGGGCATCGGCGGCGGCTATTTTGGCAACGGTGCCCTCGTGACCCTCTCCGGCGGCACGATCACGGCCACCGGCGGCGAGGACGCCGCAGGCATCGGCGGCGGCGAGTATGGCGATGGCGGCATCGTCGCGATTTCTGGCGGCACAATCACGGCCACGGGCGGCGATTACGGTGCCGGCATCGGCGGCGGCGACGACGGCAGCGGCGGCGCGCTGACCATTTCCGGCGGCACGGTCTTCGCGCAGGGCGGCTTCCGCAGCACGGACACAGGGCCGGGCTACGCTAGCGGCGCTGGCGATGGCGTACTCCCCGGCACAAACATCTTCACCGGCGGCTCGATCCGCCTGGGAAGCTCATCCGCCTCCCACGCACCCTCGAACAACACGGAACAGGTCTTTTGCGCAGCGGTGCCGGGCTTCGCCCCCGTCGGTCGGATCGACATCACGAATCGCGGCAATCTGCCGAACGACTATGGAACGGAAGACATTGTTGCCGACGAGCACGGCCACATCTACCTGTGGCTTCCGAACGGCACCTACACCTTCACGGCGGATGGACGTCCCCGCACGGTGAAGCTCCAGAACGGCTTCGGCCCCACCTGTGTGAGGGTCAACGGCGAGGAGGTCGCCGACGGCCCGGCGAATCCCGCCGCCGGATGGCGCTTCGATGCGACGAACCGCACCGTCTCGCTCTTCGGCGCGGGCCCCTTCACGCTCTCGGGCGCCAACGTGGTCGGCGGCGTGAGCGTCATCGTCTCGAACAGCGTTGTCAACACGGTCACGCTGTCAAACCTGACGCTCAGGGCGGCGAGCGAGGGCCGATGCGTCTTCGCACTGGGGATGGGAGCCGATGTCTCGCTCGTCCTCGCGGGAACCAATGCGCTCGCCTCCGGTGCCTTGCGGGCAGGGCTTGAAGTTGTGGTGGGAGGGACGCTCTCCATCACCAACGCCCCCGGTGACGACGCGGCCTCGCTGACGGCGACAGGCGGGCGCGCTGCCGCCGGCATTGGAAGCTTCTATTATGTCGCGGGCGGCACGGTGACCATCAACGGCGGAAAAATCACGGCAATCGGCGGCGAGGACGGCGGGGCGGGCATCGGCGGCGGCTACGAAGGCCAAGGCTGCACGTTGACGGTCACTGGCGGCGAGATTTCCGCCTACGGCGGCGATCGTGGTGCCGGCATCGGCGGCGGCGTCTACGGCGACGGCGGCACCGTCGCGATTTCCGGCGGCACCGTCGCGGCGCGGGGCAGCAACGGCGGCGCGGACATCGGCCCGGGCTTCGATGGTGCCGTCGCAGGCACGAACACCTTCACCGGCGGCTCGATCCGTCTCGTCAACGACGCCATCGCCCCCGCGCCCAGCAACGCCACGGAACGCGTCTGGTGCGTCACGGCGACGAACCTCACGCCAGGAGCGGAAATTACCGTTGGAGCGCTCGGCACCTACGGCGTCAACGACCTCTTTGCCGACGAAAACGGCAGGCTTTACCTCTGGCTGCCGGATAACGATTACATTTTCACGGCAGGCGGCTCCGGCTACACGGCCGCCGTGAACGGCGCGGATGCGACGGCGACACTCTACCTCGCGGCACCGGTCTTCGCCACGGACGGCACGGCGCTCGTTTTCGATGACACGACGCTCGCCATAAAAATCGTAGACGTCCAGAGCGGAATTTGGTACACGCTCTACGCGACGGCTACACTGGGCGGAGACTGGGAGCTTGTGGAGAGCTTCCGCGCCGAAAACGACGGCGACCTCACTTTCACCATCCTTAACGCCACCGCCCCCAAACGCTTCTTCAAAGTGACGGCTAGCACAAGCCAGCCGTAAGACAGAGAAAGGACAAGAGACATGAGGCAAGAGGCAACGCAGATCATCGGAGCATACGGTGGGTACCGCAAGACATTCGCCTTCGGCTATACGTGTCTGGTGTACCACGCCACCTGCGCGTTCTGCCGCCGTAACTACGACCGCACCAACGACGCGCTCGGCAAGACCGTTGGTCAGATGGTGGGGGCGGCTCGCAGTGCGCGGCAGAACATCGTCGAGGGCTCGGCGCGAGCCGGGACGAGCCGCGAGACCGAACTGCGGCTCTACGACGTGGCAAAGGGTTCGCTCGAAGAACTCGCTGGCGACTACGAGGCGTTTCTCATCGAATGCGGCGAGGCACCTTGGCGCACGGACGATCCGCGCGCCGTGAAGGTGCTCGCGTTGCGACTGGATCGTTTCACGGGTGATGACGCCCTCAATATACGCCATGATTTCGGTGTCCACATTCTCGCCATGCGGGCGCGGTTTGCTGAGTGGCTGGAAGCAAAGGACGCGGTGACGGCTGCGAACGCGATTCTGCTGGTGATCGATCAGGCGTGTCGGCTGTTGCACCGGCAGATGGAGTCGCTCGCGGCGGACTTCCGCGAGGAGGGCGGCTTCACGGAACGGCTTTCCAAGGCGCGTCTGGAGACGCGCGATGCGCAAGTGGCGGCGCAGGGCACTCCGCCCTGTCCCAACTGCGGCAAGCCCATGCGCAAGATGATCGCCCGTAAAGGCCGCAACGCGGGCAACCCTTTTTGGAGTTGCACCGGATATCCCGACTGCAGCGGAACACGCAATTACGTGTCAGACACGGAAGGGCAAGAGACATGAGACGAGAGACAAGCGAAGACACAAGGCAAGATATTCGCGTCTCTTGTCTCGCGTCTCTTGCCCTCAACTGAAAGGAACACCACATGAATGCGAAAACCATCCTGGTGCTCGCTTTTGCGGGCCTGTTTGCAGTAGCAGCCGTCGCCCACCCTACCGGGGTGTGGGTGGGCGATGAGGAACTCGACACCGACACCAACTCGTCCGGAACGGGGTGGTCGTATGACAAGACCACCTACACGCTCACGCTTGATGGGGCGGGGCCCTTCACGCTTTCAGGCGAAAACACGGATGGCGAGGTGAAGGTTGTCGTTCCACAGGGCGTGACGAACGCGGTCACGCTCTCGAACTTGACGCTTATGGATTACAATGTATACGAGGGCTTCTGCGCCTTCGCGTTGAGGACGGATGCCTGTGTCTCGCTAACCATCGCAGGGAACAACATGCTCGCCTCCGGCCCCAACCGCGCGGGACTTGAAGTCCCCCAAAGAGCGTGCCTCTCCATTACCCAAGCACTCGGTGACGACGACGCCATGCTAGAGGCTACGGGCAACGACGGCGGCGCGGGCATTGGTGGCGGCAAAGGCTCCAGTGGCGGCACGGTGAACATCTTCAGCGGCACGGTCTCGGCAACAGGCGTTTACGGCGCAGGCATTGGCGGTGGCGGCGGTGGCGGCGGCGGCACGGTGAACATCTTCGGCGGCACGGTCACGGCGACTGGCAACGACGGTGCTGGCATTGGTGGCGGCACAAACGGCGTAGGTGGCACACTGACTGTCTCAGGAGGCAGCGTCACGGCGTCCGGCTACTGGGGCGGCGCAGGCATCGGTGGCGGCGTCGGTGGCGCAGGCGGTACGCTGACCATCTCCGGCGGCACTGTCAAGGCAATGGGCTACAGCGGGGGCACGGACATCGGGCCCGGTGCCGAATGCACAATCCTCGGTGCCAACACCTTCACTGGTGGCTCGATCGGCCTGACGAACGACAGCATCTCCCCCGCCCCCTCGAACAACACGGACTGGGTCTTCTGCGTGACGCTGACGGGCTTCAAGTCCCACGCGCCGGTCGAGATCATGGGGCTTCCGGACTACTACGAAACGACCGACATCTTCGCCGACAACGGCGGCGCCATCCACCTGTGGCTCCCGGACGGCCACTACGACTTCACGGCCAATGGGCGCCGCTTCGTGGTAACGATCCAGAACGGTGCCGTCCACATCTACGGCTTTACCGGCGTGACGGTCAATGGTGAGGAGGTCGCGTTCGGTTCGGCGGATCCCGCCGCCGGCTGGCGCTACCATGCGACAACCTGCACGCTCACGCTCACAAACGCGGGACGTTTCACGATCTCCGGCACCAACACGGCGGGTAAGGTGCGCGTCGTCGTTCAAGAAGATGTGGCAAGCACGGTCACGCTCTCGAACCTGGTGCTCCAGGCTTCAGAAGAACACCAATGCGTCTTCGCACTAGAGACGAACGCCGTCGTCTCGCTCTATCTTGCGGGAACGAACGTCTTGCAGGCGGCGGATTACTGCGCGGGTGTCGAAGTGCCGGCGGGCGCGTCGCTCGCCATCACCAACGCGCCCGATGACAGCGCGGGCAAACTGCTTGCATTCGGTGGCGGCTATGCCGCGGGCATCGGCAGTGGCTTCACCGGCGCGGTCGGTACGGTGATCATCAACGGCGGCATGGTGGGAGCGGGGGGAGGCCAGTATGGCCCGGGCATCGGCTGCGGCTGGGGTGGCACGGCCGGCGCGGTGACGATCAACGGCGGCGAAGTGACCGCCGTCGGCCAGCAGGGCGCCGCAGGCATCGGTGGCGGCTACAAGCGTTCCTGCGGCACGGTGACCATCACCGGCGGCATCGTGCAGGCAGTGAGCCTGGGCCACGGCGCGGGCATCGGCAATGCCTTCGAAGCAAGCGCGGGAGGAACGGTCGCAATCTCCGGCGGTACGGTCACGGCTACGGGCGGCGATTATGCCGCCGGTATCGGTGGCGGTAACAACGGCGGCGGCTGCGCGGTCGAAATCTCCGGCGGCACCGTCACGGCCGAAGGCGGCTACTACGGCGCGGGCATCGGCGGCGGCCAATACAGCGACGGTTGCGCAGTCGAAATCTCCAGCGGCACAGTGACGGCGACAGGCGGCCAATGCGGCGCGGGCATCGGCGGCGGCTATGGCGGCACCGGCGGCACGAACATCATTTCCGGCGGCACGGTCGCGGCGACGGGGGGCCGCTACGGCGCCGGCATCGGCGGCGGCATCGGCGGCGCAGGCGGCGCAGTGACCATCAGCGGCGGCATCGTGACAGCCACAGGCAGCGACTTTTACGGTGCGGGCATCGGTGGTGGCGGCGGTGGTGGCGGTGGCGTGGTGACCATCTCCGGAGGCACCGTCACGGCCAACGGCGTCCTTTTGGGCGCGGGTATAGGCTCGGGCGGCTATGCCGGCGCGTCATCCGGCGGCGACGGCGGTACGGTGACCATCACCGGCGGCTCCGTCACGGCCGGCGGCGGCGATTTCGCGGCCGGCATCGGCGGCGGCGACGGCGACGCGGGCGGCACGACAACCATCTCCGGCGGTGAGGTCATTGCCACCGGCGGCAAATACGGCACCGGCATCGGCGGCGGCAACAACGACGGGGTCATCGAAGGAAACACCATCGAGAACGCAGGCCCGGGCGGCACGGTGAACATCACCGGCGGACGGGTCTCGGCGACCGGCGGCAAGTGTGCTGCGGGCATCGGCGGCGGTACCGGCCAGCGGGTTGCCGGCAGTGAAGGCGCGACGCTGACCGTCTCCGGCGGCACGGTCTTCGCGATCGGCGGCGCGGGCGGTGCGCCGGGCATCGGCCCCGGCCTCGGCAACGTGAGGGAAGGCGAAACCGGCGACTTGCCGGAGGCCTCTGGCACGAGCCTCTTTACCGGCGGCTCCATCCGCATTGATGGCGGCTATGCAGCAGCCGCGCCTTCCAACAATACGGAGCGCGTCTGGTGCATGACGGTGACGAACCTCACGCCCAATGCGGCAGTCGTCGTGACAGCGCTCGGTGCCTACGGCGTCAACGACCTCTACGCCGACGCCGTCGGCAAGCTCTACCTCTGGCTACCCAACGACGACTACGCCTTTACGGCGGGCGGCTTTGGTTACACGGCCACCGTAGACGGTGCGGCGGCCACGGCCACCCGCGGCCTCCCCGTGCCGGTCTTCGCCACGGACGGCTTGGCGATTGTTGTCAGCGGCGCGACGCTCTCCATCAAGATCGCCAACGCCCAGGTCGGGGCTTATTACACGCTCTACTGGACGGACACGCTGGGCGGAACCTGGACTAAAATCGAGCCAAGCGTCCAAGCGGCGACGGGCGGCGACCTCGTCTTCGGGGGTATCGACGCGACAGCACCTAAACGCTTCTTCAAGGTGAGGGCCAGCGAAAGCCAGCCGTAGGGTGAGAGACATGGGGCGCGAGACGGGAGATATCCTTTTGTCTCACGTCTCTCGCCCTTTTCACTCCTAACCCCTCGATAGTAATTTGGTGTGTTTTTCCAAAAACCAAAAAGGGGCCAAAAAGGGGCGTGTGCCCCCAAAATCCGCTTGCCTCGCCCTCTCCCTTATACTATGCTCTTCCGGCGTACCCCAGGTCATGTTTGTGTCTCATCTAATCCAGCCAAAAGGTCAGCCGTGAACAACACCGTATTCCGTCTTGTGTCTCACGTCCTTCATCCCGTATCTGAGAGGAACACCTCCATGAATACAAAGACCCTCCTTGTGCTCGTTTTCGCGGGCCTGTTTGCAGTAACTGCCAACGCCGCCCTGACCGGGGTGACGATCAACGGCGAACCTCTCAACGATGCCGTCGGCTCGAGCGGCGCGGGCTGGAACTATACCCCGCCTACGCTCACGCTCTCCGGGGCGGGGCCCTTCATGATTTCGGGCACCAACACGGCGGGCAAGGTGCGCGTCGTCGTCCAGGCGGGCGGCACGAAGGAGGTCACGCTTTCGAACCTGACGCTCAAAGCGATGGGCGACAACCTGTGCGCCTTTGCGCTAGGGACAGGCGCCAATGTTTCGCTCTCCCTCGCGGGGGAGAACACGCTTGACTCCGGCTACGGTCGGGCGGGGCTCGAAGTCCCGGCAGGCGCATCGCTCTCCATCACCAACGTCCCCGGAGACGACGCGGGCGCGCTGACGGCGACGGGCGGCGATTACGGCGCCGGCATCGGCGGCGGCGACGAAGGCAACGGCGGCACGGTGGCCATCTGACCGTCATCGGCGCGAACGGCAGCGGCATGACGCTCGCGGGCAACAACACCTTCACCGGCGGCGCAGAGATCGACGGCGCGACGGTGACGCTGGCCCATGCCAATGCGCTCGGCCTGCAGGGGACGCCTGGCGTGCCGGACATCGACCTGAGCCACGGCGCGGTCCTGCGCCTGACCGCGGCGATGGACGTGAACGCGCTGGTCACCGGACGCATCACGCCCGGCTCCTCCGGCGTGCTGCTGCTGGGCAGCGCCAACGCGGCGCAGAACATCGACCTCAGCAACCATCCCGGCCTCACGGTGGGCGCGGCCGAGCTGAGCCTCGACTATGCTGGCACGCTGACGCCGGCGGCCGCGACCGACACCTATCTGCTCGGCGGCGGCAATCAGGTTTACGTCAGTGCGTCCAACCGCGGGCTCTCCGTGAGCAATCTGGCCGACGGCGCCGAAGCGACCGGCGTGGTCATCGGCACGCCCGGCATCGTGGAGCTGAAGAGCGGCAACACCTACTCCGGCGGCACGGTGGTGACGAACCGCGGGGTGCTCTTCATCAAAGAGGACGGACTGGGTGCCGTGCCGGCCGCGCCCGACCCGGACAATCTCTATGTGGACAACGGCGTGATCCGCAGCGGCAACGCCAACTTCACTCTGCCGGCCAACCGCGGCGTCACGGTGGGCCCGGGCGGACTCGAGCTGCATCCGTGGGGCAGCTTTGCCATGACCGTTGCCGGCAATCTGGCGGGGTCAGGGAAAATCACGGCCACCGACGGCGGCTGGGTGACCTTCGCCGGCGCGAACAACAGTTACAGCGGACTGCTCGACATCCCGTCGGGACGCAACCTGAGGATCGGCGACGGCGCAAATTTCAGTTGGTCGCCCGCCGGCACCTTCGCGGTCAACGGAACGCTTGCGCTCAACTACAACAGCGACTGGGCCCTCTCTTATCCCTTCTCCGGCGCGGGTTCGCTGCGCAAAGAGGGGAGCGGCACGCTCACGCTCTCCGGACAGAACAGCTACGGCGGCGTCACCTACATCGACGCCGGCACGTTGCGCGTGACCGCAACCAATGTCCTGCCCAGCGGGGCCGGCAAAGGGGCGGTGACGATCGCCGCCGGCGCGACGCTGGAGACCGATGGGCGCGATCTGCAAGTCGGCGGCCTGAACGGTGCCGGACAGGTCAAGGACAGCGTGGGCACCACCACGGCGCTCTATGTCGGCGCGGACAACGTGACGGCCTCGTTCGCCGGCACCACCGATCCGCAGCTCGATGTGATTAAAGTCGGCGGCGGGACGCAGAGGCTAACCCATCCGGACGGATCCTTTGCCAACGCCGAGATCCGCGCGGGCACGCTGGAGCTGTTCGGCCCCACCGCCATCACCGGCGTGGTCGAGACCGTCGGCGGCACGCTGGGCGTGGCGTTCGGCACACAAGGCCTGATCGGCGAATACTACACGCTGGCTGCAGTCCCTTCCGTGAGCGACTTCGTGTCCTACGCCGCAGTGACCAACTTCCTGAGCGGAAAGACGCCGAATGTTGTCCATAACAGCACTGGCTTTGGCGCTACCTTCAACGCGCTGAATACCGGCTCGCGCTTCCCGGCACCCTATAATGTGAAGGACACCAGCAACTTCGCCGTGTTGTGGGAGGGACTTTTCGCGGCGCAAACGAGCGGGAGCTACGGCTTTGCCACAGCCAGCGACGACGGCAGCGTGCTCTTCATCGACGGGCAGATGGTCGTCGACAACAACGCCATGCAGAGTTACACGGCGGGCGACAGCAATGTCGTGACTTACGTCGAACTGGAGGCCGGCATGCACCAGATCGCCATCGCCTTTTTCGAGGCGGGCGGCGACCAGGGGCTGACCGTGTGGTTCAAGCCGCCGGGCGCCGTGGCGCTGCGGGAGCTTCCCAACAATCTGCTCTACACCGGGACAGACTCGGGCGAGGCGCGTATCGGCACGCTGGCCGGTACGGATGGCGCGGTACGCTTCACGGACATGAGCGCGGCCACGCTGCATGTGACGGACGACGCCGACATGACCTTCGGCGGCGGCTTCCTCGGGTCGAACCGTTTGGGACGCGTCGTGAAAGAGGGCACGGGAATCCTGACGTTCGACTCCGGCAATAGCGATTACTTCGGTGTGCTGGATGTGCGCGCCGGCGGCGTGGTCCTTACCAAAGGTGCGGGTGTGCTCGGCACGCTCTCGCTGGCAAGCGGCACCGGCGCCGAGGTGTTCGGGCGCACAGGGCTTGAGATGCGCTTCTACAACCGCTCGGCTTCGGACGCCGAGTACGGCGAGTTCCAGTCGCTGGCCGCATGGTACACCTATCTGGCATCGACCTTCCCGGGCGGGCCCAACTATGTGACCAACTCGCTGATGCTCGGTACCAATTTCGACACCGGCACTGGGGGCACGGCTTGGCCGGTGCCTTATGTGCAGGGCGTGGGCGCCGAAAATGACACCTATGACTTCCATGCGTCCGGCAAGATCTTCCTCGGCCAGACCGGCACCTATGCCTTCGGCACGGCCAGCGATGACGGCAGCATGCTCTATATCAACGGCCAGTTGGTCGTGAACAACGGTTACGATCAGGGCGTGACCGCGCGCTACGGCGCGATCACGCTCACGGCGGGCTTCTACGATATTGATATCCTCTATCGTGAAAACACCGGCGGTAACGCTTTGCGCGCCTTCATTGCCTATCCGGGCGGTACGACCAATCTGATGCCGCAATCGATCCTCTTCAGCGGTGCGGCGTTGCGCGGGCTGGCGGGCGAAGCTGGCAGCGTGGTAAATCTGAGCACCGACGCGGCGGTTACGATTGAGCAGGACGCCGATACGCTCTTCGCCGGCGATTTCATCGGGACATCAGATGCGTTTGTCCAGAAAGGCGGTCCGGGCACCTTGACCTTGACCAGCGATAACGCCGCCTATAACGGCAGCTATTCGGTGATCGGCGGTACGCTGCGCGTAGGCGACGGCGGGCTGAGCGGAGCACTGGGGACGGGTGCAGGTGTGGCGATCGACGACGACGGCACGCTGGTCTTCGACCGTGGCGGTGTGGTGACGCTTGATGGACCGGTCTCGGGTAACGGCCTGATCGTGCTAGACGGACCGGGCGAAGTGCGTGTCACGTCGGTCGGTACCTTCAGCGGCACGGTGTTGGTCAACGACGGACGGTTGACTGTGGCGCCGGGGGCCACGCTCGGAGACGCGACGATCATAACGAACACCGCGACCGTTGAGATCGAGACCTCCGGCACCCCCTACCAGAGCAGTCTGATGGATACCCTCGCCGGCGACGGCGAACTCGTGGTCTCCGGCACCGGCACGCTGGTGCTGAATAACGCCAACACCTATGCGGGCACGACGCGCGTCGAGAGCGGCGCGACCGTGCGGGTCGCCTCGCCGGCCGCGCTGGGCGGCGGCGGTGAGGTCGCACTGGACGGCGGAACCCTCGCGATCCAACCGTCTGTCACGCCGGGCACCAATGAACTGGCGCATCCGTTGGATCAGGCCGAATGGACGCGCAACGGGGCGGCGACATGGGCGACACGCTACGACGCCCAGTGGCTGCAGCTTACGCCGAACACCGGCAGCCAGGCCGGCAGCGCCTACTGCAACACGCCAGTTGTGGCGCCGCACATGCCATGGTACGCCTCGTTCCGCTACGAAACCGGCGACAAGATGACAAGTCCGGCTGACGGCTTCGCCTTCATTCTGCAGAACGATGGGCGCGGCCTCACGGCGCTGGGCGCGAGCGGCGGGGCGATCGGTGCGAGCGGCATCACACCCTCGATCGGCATCTGCTTCAACATCTACAACGCCGACAGCATCGGCTGGATCGTGGACGGTGCCAAGGTGGAGGAGTCTACTGCCATCAGCGGGATCGATCTGGTGGCCGGCGTGGATGTGTCCGTCGCCTATGACGGCGCCAAGCTGATCGTGACCGTGACTCAAGGAGAAAAGGTTTACACGGCGGAGCGCACCGTCGACCTGTATGCGAAGTTCGGCGGCAGCTCCGCGTATGTCGGCTTCACCGGCGGGACCGGCGGGTCGACGGCCCAGCAGTTGGTGGGCGAGTTCGAGATGCTTGACGCGGTGTCGGCGGCAACCGACTACGCCAACACGGTTTCTGTCGCGGACGGGCAGAGCGGCGCGCTGACGCCGCTGCTCTTCGCGGAGGACGCCGCGTTCTCGTTTGGCGGGCTTGACCTCGGGGACGGCGCGACCCTCAACGTGTCGCCGGCGGCCGGATCGATGGGCAACTCCGATTATTCGATCGCGGCCAGCAACGTGACGGTCGCGGCCGGCACGGCGACGGTGAACGTGGCGGCGAACGGCACCGGTACGGGCGTGCTGGGGTTGGCGCGCCTGACGGTCGGGGCCGGCGCCAAGCTGGTGGTGACCGGTGCGGTGGCGGCTCCCGGCGGTGTGCTGACCGTGGTCGTGCCGACGCCCGTGCCGCGCGGAACCACGGTTCTGGCGGACTTCACCGGAGCGACCTGGGTGGGCGCTCAGCCAACGCTGGTGCTGGTGGATGAACTGGGCAACGTGCTGGAAGAGACCAAGTACCTCTTCCTCAGCAACGGCAAGCTCACCATCAACACGGTTCTCGGCACGGTGCTCTTCCTCAAGTGATCGTTCGTTAACTCAGTGTCATTACGAAAGGAAATGATGCTCATCATGAGGATCATCCTTTCTCAATAGGGGCTATTATCATGCAGGGTTTCACGGTTTGGGCAGTTCTGGGGCTGATGGTCGGCGGTGCGGCATGCGCACAACAGCCGGTGTCGCTGTTTGACGGCAAGTCGCTGAGCGGATGGCGGGCGGTCACCTGCGAGGCAGAGGTCGTGGATGCAGCGATTCTCATCAAGGCAGGCAACGGGTTTCTGCTGGCCGATAAGCAGTACGGCGACTTTGTGTTTGAGTGTGACTGGAAAGCGCTCAACACCAACATGTGGGACTCCGGCATCTACTTCCGTTCCGAGAAACTGCCCGAGCCCGGAGCGAAATTCCCGTGGCCCAAGCAATACCAAGTGAATCTTCGCAAAGGGGAAGAGGGCGCCATCGGCGGTGCGGACAAGGCAAAGTGTTCGGCGCTATTCAAAAAGGGCGAGTGGAACCATTTCAGGCTGACGGTCAAGGGTGCGACCGCAGAATTGCTGTTCAACGGCGAGAAAGCGTGGACAAAAAGCGGGATTACGCCATCCAAAGGGCATCTCTGTCTTCAGGCCGAGGTTCCCGGCGGCGGTCAATTTCTGTTCAAGAATCTGTCCATCACCGAGCTGCCGTGATGCGGGTCAAAGGGAGCCAAGCCGCTCGCGCAGTGAAGCCATTTCCGCCTCCAGCGCGGCGACGCGCGATTCGAGCGCTTCGAGGCGGGAAGAGGATTCTGGTTGGGGTGTCGGCGCTGGGATGAAGACTGCCGCACCGGATTCTTCCAGAGCGGGCGGCGAGTCGCCCAGCAGGTGGGCGAAACGCGCCTCCTTGTGGCCGGGCTGGCGCGGAAGCTCGGTTACGAGTGCGCCGTCCTCGCGCGCGGCAAGGCGCTGAAGCGCGGCCATAACCTCGTCCAGAGAGGCGAAGGGGTGCATGCGCGCGGCGCGGCTGCGCAGTTCGCCGGGGGTCTGGGGACCGCGCAGCAGCAGCTCGCAGAGCAGCGCGCGCTCGGCGGGGCCGAGTTCGAATTCGGCGATCAGGCGCTCGCGGTATTTGACGGTGCGCGAGGTCGCGCCGGAGAAGCACTCGGCCAACCGTTTTTCTTGAAGGCCATAAAGGCCTTGCTGCAGGGTGCGCTCATCGACAGCCATGACCGGTGCGCGGTTGTTTTTCTGGTTGCAGGCGGCAAGCAGGGCGTTCAACGTGAGCGGATAATATTCAGGCGTGGTGAGGGCCTTCTCGATCAAAGCACCGACGATGCGGGCTTCGACCGGTGTCAGCGCACGCGCGGGCATGTCGTTTTGCATGTTATGAACCATAGCGCAGAGCGGCTGCCGATGACAAGCTTCTTGTTCGTGCATGCGTGAATGCTTGGTGTTGCATCACCACTTGAGCGTTGAACGTTCTGCCGCTGTTCAGGTATCTTGCGCCAAGACATCGATCTGCTTGTCGGTGCCGAAAATGAGCAGCTTGTCGTCCGGCTGGATGATCTCGTCAGCGGTCGGGATGATAACCACACGCGGCTGTGCCGGGTCTTCAGCGAGACGCCGCACGCAGAGAACGGTCACGCCGAAATTCTTGCGTACCTCGGCCTCGGCCAGGCTCTTGTTTTGCAGCGATTCCGGCACGTCGATTTCGGCGATGCTGAAACCGTCGGAAATCTCGAAGAGATCGACGGAGCCTTTCGAAAGCAATGTGCGCGCGAGGCGGTGCGACGAATCGCGGTTCGGGTAGACCACCATGTCGGCGCCGACGCGCTTGAGAATCTTGCCGTGCAGGTCGGAGTTGGCTTTGGCCACGACGGTCGGCACGCCGAGTTCCTTGCAGTTCACGGTGGCCATGATGCTGCCTTCGAGGTTGTTGCCGATCGCCACGACCACGACATCGCACTCTTGAAAGCCGGCATCCTCCAGCGTGCGCCGGTTGGTCACGTCGCCCTCGACGGCGCGGGTGACGAATTCCGAAAACTCCTGAACGATGTCGCGATCCTGGTCAATCAGCAGAACCTCTGCGCCGTGTTCCGCGAGGCTTTCCGCGAGCGACGATCCGAAGCGTCCTGCGCCGATGATGCCGATGCGTTTCATGGTGTCTCCAAGGTTGGGGATCATTCAGCCAGGATTACAGGATTAACATGATGTAACTGCTTAATTCCAATCCTGTTAATCCAGTAATCATGGCTAGAAAAAACCGGTGTTTTTGGTTATGCAGATTACGCACCGCGCGCGGCCAGGGCCTGTTCCAGGTCGGCGATGATATCCTTCACGTCCTCGATGCCGACCGACAGGCGCACGAGATCCGGGCTGATGCCGGCGGCGGCGAGCTGCGCGTCGGTGAGCTGACGGTGGGTGGTGCTGGCGGGATGCAGCACGCCGGTGCGGGCGTCGGCGACATGCACGACGATGGCCGCGAGCTTCAGGCTGTCCATGAAGCGCACGGCGGCTTCACGTCCGCCTTTGACGCCGAAGGAGATCACGCCGCAGGCGCCGCGCGGCAGGTACTTTTTGACGAGCGCGGCATCCTTCGAGGAGGGCAGGCCGGGATAGTTGACCCAGGCGACCGCCGGATGGCGTTCGAGGAAGGCGGCGACCGCCTCCGCGTTGCGGCAGTGGCGCTCCATGCGCAGGTGCAGCGTTTCCATGCCGAGGTTGAGCAGGAAGGCGTTCATCGGGGAGGGGGCCGCGCCCAGATCGCGCATGAGCTGCACGCGGGCCTTGACGATGAAGGCGGCCGGGCCGAAGGTGTCCGTGTAGACGATGCCGTGGTAAGAGGGGTCGGGTTCGGTCAGCCCCGGGAACTTGCCGCTCGCGCGCCAGTCGAAGCGGCCGCTGTCCACGATCATGCCGCCGAGCGAGACCGCGTGTCCGTCCAGGTATTTGGAGGTGGAGTAGGTGACGATGTCCGCACCGAAGTCGATGGGGCGGCAGAGCACGGCGGTCGGGAAGGTGTTGTCGACGATCAGGGGGACACCGTTGGCGTGGGCCACACGCGCGAAACGCTCGATGTCGAGCACCGTCAGCGCGGGATTGGCGATGGTTTCGCCGAAGACCGCGCGGGTGTTCGGGCGAAAAGCCGCCTGAATCTCGTCGTCAGAGGCGTAGGGATCGACGTAGGTGACCTCAATGCCCAGCTTCTTGAGCGTGACGCTGAAGAGGTTGGTGGTGCCGCCGTAGATGGCGCCCGAGGCGATGAAGTGGTCGCCGCTGCCGCAGAGGTTGAGGATCGCGATCAGCGACGCAGACTGGCCCGAGGCGGTCATCAGCGCGCCGACGCCGCCCTCCAGCGCGGCGATCTTGTTCTCGACCGCCTCGGCGGTCGGGTTGCTGAGCCGGGTATAGAAGTGCCCGGAGACCTTCAGGTCGAAGAGGTCGCCGACATGCTCGCTGCTGTCGTACTTGAAGGTCGTGCTTTGAAAGACGGGCAGCACGCGCGGCTCGCCGTTTTTCGGCTGCCAGCCGGCCTGAACGCACAGGGTGTCTGAGTGGAAGCTCATGGTGTCAGTGAGGAATTAGGAATTAGGAGTTGAACGTTGAGCGTTGAGAGTTGAGCGTTGAGAGTTGAGCGTTAACCGACAACGATCTCCTCTTCGGGGTAACGGATACGTTGGCTCTCGTCGCGGCTGCCGATCATCAGCGCGACGGAGAGAGGGCCGAGACGCCCGACATACATGCACACGATGATAACCCAACGGCCGGCGTTCGACAATGATCCGGTGTGGTCAATTGAGAGCCCGGTGGTGCCGACCGCGGAGACGATTTCGAAAAAGAGCTTCGAGGCGTCGTCGCCCTGCTGCGGCGCTTCAACGAACAGCAGCACGCCGTAGGCCAGCGCGACGAGTGACAGCATGAGCAGGAAGATCACGACCGCCTCGCGCACGACCGCATACGGCAACGTGCGGCTGAAAAGGACCGTGTCGCGGCGGTTGCGGCACATGGCGATCGCGGTCATGATCAGGACGACCATGGTGGTGGTCTTGATGCCGCCCGCGGCGGAGCCGGGTGAGCCGCCGATCAGCATGAACAGGGCGGTGACGAACCGGGTGACCTCTTGGAGTTCGTCCATGGGTAGGACATTGAAGCCGGCGGTCCGCGCGGAGATGCCGTGGAAGAGCGCACAACTCAACTTGTCGGCAAGGGGGAGATCCTTCAGCGTGTAGGGCATCTCCAGTGCGAGTATCAGCACGCATCCGATCAGGATCAGGAGGGCGGTGGCGATCAGGACAACCCTCGTGTGCAGGGTGATGCGTCCGCGTGTCATGCGGTTGCGTCGCCAGAACTTGATGGTCACCAGATTGTAGAGCACCAGAAATCCGAGGCCTCCCGCAACCACGAGAAAATCAATGGTGCCCAAATAAAGGGGATCGTGCTGGAAAGTGATCAGGCTGTTGCGATGTAACGAGAAGCCGGCGTTGCAGAAGGCGTTGACGGCGTGGAAGGCGGCATAGTACAGGGCGGTCCATGAGTCGTAGGGAAGGGGGAGCGATGGATGCGGTCTCAGGTAGCGCGTCCAGAGTAGGAGGATGCCGATGCTTTCGAAGAACAGGGTGAAGCCGATGGTCCAGAGCAGCAGGGCGCGGATGCCTTTGACCTTTTCCACGCCATAGGCGTCCATCAGCACGAATTCGTTCTGAACGCTGAGGCGGCGGCCGACAAGCACCAGCAGAAAGGTGCCGAAGGTCGTGACGCCGAGTCCGCCGAGCTGGATCAGTGTGAGCAGTACGAGCTGGCCGAAGCGTGTGAGCTCACTGCCGACGTCAATCACCGAGAGTCCCGTGACGCAGGTGGCGCTGGTGGCGGTGAAGATGGCTGAGACCGCATCACGCCACTGGCCGTTGGTGTTGGCTGCGGGCAGCGTCAGCAGAAAGGCTCCGGTGAGGATCGCCAACAAAAAGGCGAGCGCCATGAGCACCTGCGGGCGCATGGGATGCGAAGCATTGTCGTGCCTGGCCGTTTTTCGCATGGTGGGGCGGGAACGGGCGTTAGGGAATGTCAGCCGAGGGATCGGGCTCGAGGTCGGCGGTCTCGCTGGTGCCGGCGTCGGCGCGGTCACCGAAGCGTGTGAGGGCGTCGTCGAAATCGAGCCGGACCTCGCCGGTGGGGCCGTTGCGGTGCTTGGCGACGTCGACAATGGCGAGACGCGAATCTTCAAATTCGGGATCGCCCGGGGCCTTGCAGGGGCGGCGCAACAGCAGCACGACGTCGGCATCCTGTTCGATGGCACCCGAGTCGCGCAGGTCGGAGAGTTTGGGCTTGTTGGTTTTGTCGCCGCGCTGTTCGGGGGCGCGGCTGAGCTGGCTGAGCACGATGACCGGCAGGTTCAGCTCTTTGGCCATGGCCTTGATCTGACCGGAGATCTGCGAGGTTTCGATCTGGCGCCCCTGCTTGGCGAATTCGCGGCAGTTGCAGAGCTGGAGATAGTCGATCACGATCAGCTCGATCTTGTAGCGCTTCTTCATGCGCCGCGCCCGGGCACGCATGTCCATGACATCAAGACCACCGGTGTCATCCACATAGATCGGCGCCTTGCCGAGTTCGGAGGCGGCGCGGGTGAGCTGCTGGTTGATGTTCTTGATGTTGCCGATCCCCTGGTCGATCTTGAAGCCGGGCACCCCCGCATAGCCGCAGAGCATGCGCATGGCGAGAGACTCGGTGGACATCTCAAGCGAGAACACGCCGACGGCATGGGGGCGGCTGTGGTCGCCTTTCATCGGACGTCCATAGATATCCCTACCCAGCGCGACGCACTCGGCGATGTTCATGGCCAGCGAGGTCTTGCCCATCGAGGGACGCGCGGCCAGCACGATCATCTCGCCGTTGCGCAGCCCTTTGAGTTTCTTGTCGAGGTTCTTAAACCCTGTGGGCAGGCCGGCCACGCTGCCGGGGCCGAGCGAGAAGAGCCGGTCGATGTGGCCCATCGTATTGGTGATGGCTTGGGGCCAGGTCAGGCCGGTGCCCTCACGCCGGTCGGCGATGCTGAGGAACTGCTGTTCGATCTCGCCGAGGATCAGGTCGGCGCTGACCGCTTCATTGAAACAGCGGCGTTCGGCATCGCGGGCGCAGGCGATCACGGTGCGCAGCAGGTATTTCTGCCGCACGATGTTGATGTAGTATTCCGCGTGGGCGGCGGTGGGGGTCTCGTCGATCAGCGCCTGGATGGCGGCGGAGCCGCCGATCCCGTCGAGACGGTTCAAGGCGCGTAGCCGTTCGGTCAGGGTGAGAGGATCGATCGTGAGCGCGGCGCGCGACATCTCGACCAAGGTCTCAAAGATCAGGCGATTCGCGGGGACATAGAATGATTCGGGAACGATGCCGTTCTCGGTGCAGAGGTCCAGCACACGGCTGTCGCCGGCCGCATCCAGCAGGATCGAGCCAAGGACGCCGCGTTCGGCTTCGGCGCTGTGCGGGACGGTGCGCAGGGGGGCGGAGGGTGGTGCGGGTGTCTGCATGGGGGTAAACGATTTAGGATTCAGGATCCAGGGTTCGGGAGCTATGGTAACTCCTTTCGCCTCAATCCTGAATCCTAAAATTCGTCTCAGTGACGCGGCCCGTTACGGCTTCAGCCCTCGACGACCCACACCTTGATGGTGCAGGTCAGTTCGGGATGGAGCTTCACGGGGATGTCAAAGGTGCCGGTCTCCTTGATCGGCTCTTCGAGCACAATCTGGGACTTATCGACGGTGACTTTCTGACCGGCCTCCAGCGCGGCCACGATGTCCGCGGCTTGGATCGAACCATAGAGGCGGGTGCCGTCGACCGTCTTGGCGCGCAGGGTGACCGACGCGTTATCCAGTTTCGAGGCCTTGTCTTTAGCCTCGGCGAGCTGGATGCGCATGACCTCCTCGCGTTCTTTGCGTAGTTTCTCGAGGCGACGCAACGCGTGCTTCGAGACTGGCGCCGCGAGATCCTGCGGCAGCAGGTAGTTACGGGCGTAACCGTCCGCCACTTTGACGACATCGCCGGCCTTGCCGAGTTTGTCGACATCCGACAGCAAAAGGAGTTCAGTTGACATAACGGTGCAATCCTTTCCGGTCTTAGGCCATCAGGCCCATGTTGCGGGCGCGACGAACGCCCTGTTTGATCTGGCGCTGCTGGGCAGCCGTGACGCCGGTGAGGCGCGCCGGAACGATTTTGCCGTATTCGGTGACGAAACGGCGGAGAAATTCGACATCGTTGATGTCCACGACGTCGTTCGGGTCCAGAATGCGCACACGTTTACGGGCGGGCGTCATGTCGCGTTCGCGGCTGTCCCGGTCCGGTCGGTTGTTTCTTTTTTGCATGGCCATAAGCTTGATTCCTCTTATTCAAACGTTGTCTTTAAAACGGCAAAGCCTCGTCATCCTGCGTGAGCGTTCCAGCGTCATCGCCGCCGAAAGCGGGCGGCTCAGGAGCCGTTGCGCCGGACGCGGCCGGGGCGGGGGCTACAGTACGTGTCGCGGCGGGAGCCGCTGCGCCGTCCTGTCGCGGCGGCGGTCCGCCCCAGAACAGGATGCGGTCGGCCCGCACACGCAGCTTGCTGCGCTTCTCATTGGTCTGCTTGTCCGTCCACTCATCCATCTGCAGGCGCCCCTCGACGAGCATGCCCTTGCCTTTGGAGAAGTACTGTTGGCAGAAATCCGCCTGTTTATCCCACGCCACCACATCAACAAAACAGGTCACCTCCCTGGGTTGCCCCGAGGTCTTATCGCGCCACGTCTCGGAGATTGCAAGGCGGAGATCCGCCACTTTGACGCTCCCTGCGGTACGAATATCCGGATCGCGTGTGAGATTGCCGGCGATGATCACCTTGTTGAAGGAAGCCATGGTTTACCGTCCTTTCGTCCCTGCATCCAGACGGGCTTACGCCTCGCCCGGGATGTCCTTGTTTTCGTTGGCGGCGGCCTCAGCCTCAGCGCGCGCGGCCTCGCGGGCCTTGCGCTCTTCGGCCTGCCGGGCCAGGACAGCTTCGCGGCGGTCGTCCACGGCCAGGATCTGCACGCGGAAGACATCCTCGGAAAGATGGTAGCGGCCGAGGAGCGCGGAGACCTGGCTGGGGTCCAACTCAAAGCGAATCTTCACATAGACGCCGTTGTCGCGCTTCTGCATCGGGCGCGCAAAGGTCCGTTTGCCGAGCACCTCCGTGGTCAGCACGTTGCCGGACAGGCGCGTGATTTCGCCGCGCACCTTGTCGATCTGTTTGTCCAGAACGTCATCTTTCGCCGAGCCGGCGAAGATATACAAGCCATCGTATTTTTTCATACTGTTCTCACTTGGTTTCATCCGGCAGCGCCCCGTCGGCGCGCCAGCCGTTGAACCGGTTCATCGCTTCGTTCAATCCGTTGTCGGTCAGGCACTGCACCGCGTCGGCGGCCGCCTCGATCGTTGCCCGCATCAGGCGCATGCGCTCGCCGTCCAGACGGCTCAGCACATGTTTGACCAAGTCGCCGCGCTCGTCGCGTCCCACGCCCAGCCGGACCCGCGGGAACCCTTCGGTTCCCAGCGCCTCGATAATCGAGGCCAGTCCGCGGTGTCCTCCGCTTCCCCCCGATGCCCGGATTCGCAACGTGCCCAGGGGCAAGTCCGCATCGTCCAGGATCACCGTCAAGTCGGCCGGAGAACCGCCGTAATAGCGCAGCAGAGGTGCCACGCTGGTGCCGCTCAGATTCATGAAGGTCTGAGGCTTGACCAGCAGCAGCGGGCCGCCCGCACAGGCGATGCGCGCGACGCGCGCGTGAAACCCGGAACTGTTTTTCCAACCGGTCGCCGCGCGCTCCGCCAACAGGTCGACAACCTCGAAGCCGACGTTGTGTGGCGTGTTCGCGTACTCCGCACCGGGGTTGCCCAGTCCCGCAATCATTTTCACGCGGTGGTGCCCTCCGGGTTACTTCTTGGCGGCGGGAGCGGCGTCTTCAGCCCCCTCTTCCTTCTTGCCCTTGGTGATCACTTCGGGTGCGGCTGCGGCGGTGCCAGCAGCGGCGCCGGCCGCGTCCTCTTCAGGTGCCGCAACCGTCGCGATCACGGAATCCTTGCCGGTGATGACCGTATAGGCATCGCCCAGCTTGAGGTCGCGCGCAAACATCGATTGACCCAGCTTGAGAGCGGCGACATCGACGCCGAAGGATTCGACGATCTCTGTCGGCAGGCACTCGACTTCCACCGAGCGCAGCATCTGCTGCAGAATGCCGCCGCCGATCTTGACGCCTTCCGGCTCACCCACCAGGAGCAGGGGGATCGAGACACGGATCTTCTTGCTCAGCGAAACCTCGCCGAAATCCGCGTGAATCGGACGGCCCGTCATCACGTCGTACTGCACCTCGCGCATCAGCGCGGGGATCTCTTGGCCATCGAGGTCGAGCGTCACGAGCATCTGCTCGCTCGCGTGGTGACGCAGCATGATGACAAATGCGTGCGTGTTGAGTTTCACCAGCGTCGTGCCGCCCCCGATACGGTTCACCGCGGCGGGAATGTTCCCGGCGCGGCGCAGCCGGCCCACAGCCACGGAACCCTGTTCCGTGCGCGGCTCGGCCTTCAGTTTGATCTGTTCGTTCGCCATGTTTTCCTCTGTCACTAACGCCGTGGCCGCCTGCGCAGACAGCGCGGATCAACCCGCTCCGGAACCGAACACAACCCTGGGTTCGGGGGGAACCTGATCACCGCGCCTGTCACATGCCGCTTCGGCTTTTCGTTGCTTGCCCGTGCCGCCGCTCAGTACCTGAACAGCGAGCTCACGGACTGGTCCTGGTGGATCCTGCGGATCGCCTCGCCCAGCAGCTCGGAGACGGACAGCACCGTCAGCTTCACCGGCAGCTCGTCCACGTTCAGACCGGCCCGCAAAGGGACCGTGTCCGTCACGACCAGCTCGGTGAGCCCGGCGTCCTTCCTCAAGCGTTCGACGCCCTTCTCCGTGAGGGGAATATGGGTGACCGCCGCCCGAACGGACGCGGCCCCCTTCTCCTTCAGGAGCTTGGCGGCCGCGCACAGCGTTCCGCACGTCGTGGTCATGTCATCGACCATGATCACGTCACACCCTTTCACGTCGCCAACGACGCTAAAGGCGTCCACCTCCGCATCTCCCATACGCTGCTTCGCCACAATCGCCAGGCCCGTGCCCAGCATTTGTGAGTAAGCGTAAGCCGCTTTTGCCCCTCCGGTATCGGGCGACACGACGAGCGGCTTCTTGAGCTTCATCTCGCGCAGGTACTTCACCATTACCGGCGCGGCGTGCAGGTGGTCGACGGGAATATCAAAAAATCCTTGGATTTGCTGGGCGTGCAGGTCCATCGTCAGCACGCGGTTGGCGCCGGCGGCCACCAGCAGATTGGCCACGAGCTTCGCGGTGATCGGCACGCGCGGCTGGTCTTTGCGGTCTTGCCGCGCATAGCCGTAATAAGGGAGCACCGCGGTAATGCGCGCCGCGGAGCCCCGGCGCGCGGCGTCGATCATGATCAGCAGCTCCATCAGCATCTCGTTGGGCTGCGTGCAGATCGACTGCACCATGAACACGTCCTTGCCGCGCACGTTGTCCACGATCTTGACGTGGGTCTCACCGTCCGGGAAGCGACGGATATTGATGTCGCCCAGCCGGGTGCCCAGGTAAGCCATCATCCGCTCGGCCAGCGGCAGGTTCGCTGTTCCTGAAAAAACAATCATGCTCGTTCACACTTTCCCAAACACACTGGTTGCCCGGGGTGGATTCGAACCACCTCTGAGAGAGTCAAAGTCTCTTGTGCTGCCATTACACCACCGGGCAGGTCTGTGCCACAACGTGCCACACGCCGGCCCCCAGCCGCCGGCTGATCTCCCGCCCGTGCGCCTCGTCCCTGGCCAAACCAAACACGGACGCCCCGCTGCCGGAAAGCAAAACACCCAGACAGCCCGCCTCCTGAAGCCGGACAGCCGTTTGGGCGACGCCGGGGTAACTTTCGTAAACCGCCGGTTGCAAGCCGTTATGAAGCGCCAACGCCGCTGACGAAACGTCGCTGGTACGGATAGAAGAGGCCATATTATGGAGAAGGAGGGGGTTCACAGTCAAGCCCCCTCTCCATTTCCTGAAAACCTCGGGGGTCGAGCACATGATGCCGGGGTTGGCGATGACCAGCCAGAAGCCCTTGCAGTCCGGCGGCGGCGCACTGTCAAAAAGCCCCCGCACCCGCTCGCCGCGCCCCTCCATCAGCACCGCGCCACCGTGGATCAGCGCCGGGATGTCGCTGCCCAGCTCCGCGCCCAATGCCATCAGTTCCGCGCGCGGGCGCCCCAGTTGCCAGAGACGGTCCAGCCCCACGATCACCCCGGCGGCATCCGCGCTGCCGCCGCCCAGGCCGCCGCCGATCGGGATGCGTTTGTGGATATGGATGCGCGCGCCGGCATTGACCCGGTAACGGAGCTGCATCAGGCGCGCGGCGCGCACGGCCAGATTGCGGTCCATCGAGCCGATTTTGGAGAGATCCACCCCCGGCGCGGCGGTGACCGTCATGGCGGGCTGCGCGTAGGTGGAGGTGAGCGCGACCGTGTCGGACAGCGTGACGGGCATCACGATACTGCGCAGCTCATGGTACCCGTCCGGCCGTCTGCCCAAGATTTCCAACGTCAGGTTGATCTTGGCATACGCCTCCAGTGTGATGACAGACCCTGCTCTGACCATTTGGGCGCGTATTTTGCCATAACCCGCCGCGAGCTTCAAGTGTCACAGGGCCGGAGTTTTCATGAACGGACGCTTGCTTTTGGCACCCAAACGTGCGACGATCAACCGCAGAAAGATGGTCACGATTCTGTGATCTTACAACAGGAGACTTCACAATGAAAAAAATGCTCGCCCTGAGTGCCGCCTGTATCGGTGCGCTCGTTCTGTCCGGCTGCGTCCTCCCGAACAAGGGGACCGTGCAATCCGCCCTGACCCTCAACCACGCTGCCTCTGACCCTATCGTGGACAACAGCGTGCGCCCGCTCAAGCGCGGCGAAGCGTATAGCGGCGGCATCCTCTTCTTCAGCGCGGGCGACGCGACCATCGGCGAGGCGATGCGCAACGGCGGCATCCGCAAGGTGCACCACGTGGATTATCACGTGACGAACATCCTCTATCTGTACAACGTGACCACCACCGTCGTGTACGGCGAGTAACCGCATGAACCGGCGCTCGTTCTTGAAATCCGCCGGTGCCTCGGCCGCGGCGTTCAATATCCTGCCTGCCCTCACGCCCGGCGCGTCGGGGCAGGCGGCGTCTGCCAACCTCCTGGCCGTGGCCCTGATCGGCTGCGGCACCCAGGGGTTGCGCGAACTGCCCGGCCTGTTGGCCACGCCGGGTGTTCGGGTGGTGGCGGTCTGTGATCCGAACAAGGACAGCGACGACTATGTGGATTGGTCGCGGGACGGCCTGCGCAAGAGTCTGGCCGGTGCCATCGGCGTCGCCGACTGGCGCGCCGGCCAGGCGATCCCCGGCGGACGCGATGTCGCGGCGGAGGTGGTTGACGCCTTCTACGCCCGCCATCGCCCGGACGAAAAGGTCAGGCCCTGCGCACGCTATGCGGATTTCCGGGTGCTGCTGGAGAAGGAACAGGGGCTGCATGCGGTCAAGATCATGACGCCCGACCACCTGCACGCGACAATTGCCATCGCTGCAATGCGGGCGGGCCGGCACGTGATGTTGCACAAGCCGCTGGCCAACCGCGTGGTCGAGGCACGCCGCGTGATCGAGACCGCGCGGGAAACCCGGGTCGCGACCCACTTCATCCCCGCCAGTTCGGGCGGCGACGTTTCGATCGCGGCGCAGCTCATCCGCAGCGGCGCGATCGGCCGCCTGCGCGAGATCCACAACTGGTCCAACCGACCGGTCTGGCCGCAGTATCCGGAGCGCCCCGCCGACACGCCGCCGGTTCCCAAGGATTTCGACTGGGCGCTGTGGCTCGGCCCGTCGCGCGATTGCCCCTATCATCCGCACTATACCCACGCCGTTTTCCGCGGCTGGTACGAGTTCGGCGGCGGTGCCATCGCCGACATGGGGCACTACAGTCTCTGGCGCGTCTTCCGGGAGTTTGACCTCGACGCACCGGTTCGCGTCGAGTCCACGCCCAGCCATGTCTGCACGTTGCGCGACCGCGTCAGCGTGAAGATCGCCAACACCTGGTCTTTCCCGGCCGCTTGTACGGTGCGCTTCAGTTTCGCCGCCAAGGGCGCGCGTCCCGCGCTCGACCTGTGGTGGTACGACGGTGGCATGCGTCCGCCGACGCCCGAGGAACTGGAGCGCGAGAACGGCGAGTTGCCGCCGGAGGGCATGCTGTTTGTCGGCGAGAGCGGAAAGATCCTGGCCGGGTTTCGTGGTGAGAATCCGCGCGTGCTTTCGGGCGATACGCGGAGGCCGCTGCCTGCGCCCGAGCCCGTCAACCTCGATTGGGTCAAAGCCTTTCAGGGCGGCGCACCCACGTACGGCGATTTCCTGCACGCCGGGCCGATCTCGGAAGCCTTCAATTTGGCGGCGGTGTCGCTGCGCCTCGGCGGTAAGCGCCTGCTCTGGGATTCGGCGAATCTCGTCGTCACCAACCGGCCCGAGGCGGCGCCCTATCTGACACGCGAGTACCGGCCGGGCTGGGAGATTGTGTGAGGGTCGGTAGCCTGCGTGGCGAGGAGTGCCTATGGCTGAACAGCCCCGAAACGGCGCGTCGCGCCGGTCCTGTCTGAAAGTCATCGCCGCCGCGGCGGGCGGCGCGGCCGCCGGTGTCGGCGGCGCCGTCGCCGTGGGACGCCTCGGGCGCGCGCCCGAGGGCCCTTGGCGTGTGCTCACGCCGGAGGAGGCGCGCCTGGCCGACGCGATCGCCGAACAGATCATTCCGGCGGACCGCGACCCCGGTGCGCGCGAGGCCGGCGTCGTGCACTACATCGACCGCCAGCTCGACGGCCCGCTCGCCCGCTTCGCCGCGCGGTTCCGCACCGGCCTGCGCCTGCTGCAGCAGACCTGCCAGGCGCGGCACGGCAGGCCGTTCGAGACCTTAAGCTGGCCGGAACAGACGCGCCTGCTGGAGGAGCTGGAGTGCAACAAGGCGCCCAAGGATATCTGGCCCGATGCCTCCGCGCGCGACTTTTTCAACCTGTGCCGCGACTTCACGATGCAGGGTTTCTACGGCAGCCCGCGCCACGGCGGCAATCGCAACTACGTCAGCTACAAGATGATGGGGCTCGAATACCCTCGCCTCATCGGACAGAATAGATAGGCTATTGCGGAGAACCGCAAAGGACGGGTGCCCCACATGGTTAGTGTCACTGCCGCGCCTCTGCCGAGCCGCCTTGCGTCTCTTGCATGAGGTCCTGGAGCTCTGGTATGTCAAGCAAACACGAGAACAAGCCTGTGAACGCGGTCATTGTGGGGGCCGGCGCGGGGGGCGGCGTGGTGGCGAAGGTGCTGGCCGAGGCCGGCCTTTCGGTGGTGCTGCTCGAGCGCGGCCGCTGGCAGAGTTTTGAAGACACGACCGACGACGAGTTGCGGTCGCAGCGCACCACCGTGTTGGGCAATGCCTACGGGCCGGATGATGCCCGTTACCGCCGGGTCATCGAATATCCGAATGGTTCGACACGGATCGTGCTGCCCAGCGAGGGTGGCTATAACAATAACGCTGCCTGCGTGGGTAGCGGTACGCTCAGTTACGGCGCGATGGCCTGGCGCTTCATGGAGCAGGACTTCAAGATGCGCACGCTCTACGGCTGCCCGGAAGGTTCGACGCTCGAGGATTGGCCGATCACCTATGCCGATCTGGAGCCCTGCTACGAGCGTGCCGAGCAGGAGATCGGTGTCGCGGGAGACGACTCGCAAAACCCTTTTGCGCCGCCGCGCCGCAAGCCGCACCCCATGCCGCCGTTCCCCTTCAACAGGGAGGGCCGCCTGCTGGCCGACGCAGGCCGTAAGATCGGCTGGCATCCCTTTCCGATTCCGATGGCGCGCAACTCGGTCCCTTACGGCGGCCGTCCGAAATGTATCCACATGCGTTCGTGCTGCGGCTTCGCCTGTCCGATCAACGCCAAAAACGGCACGCAGAATACGGTCATCCCGGCTGCGATCGCCACTGGAAACTGTGAGTTGCGCACCGATGCTGTCGTGAGCGAGGTGATCGTCGACGAACGCGGCCGTGCGCGCGGTGTGTACTACTACGACGTGAACGACCGGTTGCAGCGCCAGACCGCCGATCTCGTGGTGGTCGCCGCTTCCGCCACCGAAACCGCGCGCCTGCTGCTCAACTCCAAGTCGAAACTCTTTCCTGACGGTGCCGGCAACAACCATGATTGGGTCGGCCGTAACCTACAAGGACACGCTTACACCGGTGCTAACGGGCTGCTCGATGAAGAGGTCTACGAAGAGGCCGGTCCCGGTGCGTGCGTGGCGTTCTGCGATTTCAACCACGGCAACGAGCACCTGTGCGGGGGTGCGATGCTCGCCAACGAGTTCATCTCGTTACCTTACCATTTCACCAGAACGCGTCCGCCAGGTGCGCCGGGCTGGGGTCTGGCACATAAGGCGTTCCAGCGCGATAACTATAAGCGCATCGTGCGCGTGATGGGGCCGGTGCAGGAGATCCCGGTCTTCGATTCGCGCGTACGCGTCGATCCCGAGGTCAAGGACCATTGGGGCATCCCGGTCGCCCGGCTCTCCGGCCGACGCCACCCGCATGATATCGAGATCGCGGAGTTCATCTGTGACAAGGCCGCACAGCTTCTGAAGGCGGCCGGGGCGCATGACATCTGGACGTGGAAACCGGGACTGGGCGGTCCGAGCGGTGGCCAGCATCAGGCTGGGACGTGCCGCATGGGCAACGATCCCAAGAGTTCGGTCACCAACCGCTATGGTCAGGTCCATGAGATCGACAATCTCTTTATCGCCGATGGGAGCCTGAATGTGACCAACGGCGGTTTCAATCCCGCGCTGACCATCATGGCGCTCGGGTATTGGGTCGGCGGTTACATCGCCCGCGAATGGCAGGGTGGGGCACATTTCAAGGGATGACAGCGGGAGAAGGGTGATTGCATGGAAGCGGAAGAGGATCGTTGCAGTCAAAGTCAGGTGGAACCGCCGTCCGCCGTTGTCCGACCGGAACGCGCCGGGCGCGCCTGGTTGTTCATGCCGCTGATGGTGACGGTGGTGTTCCTGCTGGGTGCTGTTCTGGGCGGGCTCGGCTATTTCGAGTTCATGCCGCCGGAACGTACCTGTGTCTCGTGCCACGAGATTCGCGCATCGCATGCGCGGTGGTCCAATTCGGTGCATCGTGCGGTCTCCTGTAAGCAGTGCCACGGCGGCTCGGCCGATTCCTGGCACGCGTTGCGCGAAAACGCCAAGCGTGTTTTCCGCCATGTGACCGACACGCGGCACGACGACATCCGCCTGAGCGAGGAGCAGGTGGTGCGGATGACGCGCGCGTGCCAGCAGTGCCATCAGCGGGAGTTCGCCCACTGGCAAAGTGGCGGTCATGGCGCCAATTACGCACGGATCTTTCTGGATGAGACGCATAACCGGACCGAACAGATGGCGGATGACTGCCTGCGCTGCCATGGCATGTTCTTCGAGGGCAAGATGGACGATCTCGCCGAACCGCTCGACATGCGCGGCCCGTGGAAGCTCAAGCGGCCCCATCTGGCTGAGCGCCCAGTCATTCCATGTCTGGCCTGTCATGAGTTGCACGCGCCGGGGGCGCCGTTTACGCGATCACTGAGTGATCGCGATGAGAGGGTCAAAGAAGAGGGATGCCGGCGCGATACGATCGGGTTCTACGTGCGGCAGGAGCGCGCGCATATCGCGGTGAACGATCTGGCCATCCCTCGCATTGTTCAGGACGGCAAGCCCGTGACGGTGTCGTCTGACCCGCGCCAACGTCTCTGTACGCAGTGTCACGCGCCGGATGCGTTTGGCCGCGCCGGTAGCGGCGATGACCGCACGCCCACCGGCGTGCACGAGGGACTGAGCTGCGCCGCCTGCCACGCGCCTCACTCGAATGACACCTGCGGTTCCTGCGCGCAGTGCCATCCGGCACGTTCCTCGTGCGGGCTTGACGTGACGACGATGGACACGACCTGCCGGTCACGCGGCAGCCGGCACAATATCCACCGTGTCGCCTGTCAGGATTGCCATCCCGACGGCGTGCCTGCCACGCGTAGATGATCGAAATTTTGGACGAGATCACGGTACCGCTGGCGCAGGATCGCGAGGTCGGAGTCGATCGCCTGAACCGTGTAGCCCTGCGCGTGTAACGCGGCTGTATCCTGCGCGTTGCGGTTGAGGATGCCGGCCTGTTTGCCGGCGGTGCGCGCGGCCTCGGCGACGCGCTGGAGGCACGCTGTATAGGTGAGCGTCGATGCCGTCGCTTTCAAATCGAAGTTCAAATCGGCCGGGCCCACAAAGAGCACGTCAATGCCATCGACCGCCGCGATCTCGTCCGCGTGGCTGACGGCTGCGGCGCTCTCGATCTGGGCCAGAACCAGCGGTGGAGCCGACGGCGGTTCTTGCGTCATTCCGTAATCGAGTGCGCGGACAGAGCGCGAAAAGCCGCGCGTGCCATGCGGTGCGAACCGCGCGGCGCGAACTGCGGCGCATGCCTGTTCCGCCGTATCCACGTGCGGCACCATGATGCCGTCTGCCCCCCAGTCGAGTGCGCGCTGGATGAGGTCGGGGTGCGGCGCGCCGACACGTACGATCGCGGCCGAGCGGCTGCCCCGCAGCACCTGCAGCGACGCGAAGAGTGTGCTTTCACCGACGGCCCCGTGCTCCAGATCGATCAGCAGCCAGTCGAAACCGCAAAGGCCGGCGAGTTCGGTGATTACGGGAGAACCGAGTGACAGCCAGGTGCCGAGATGAAAGCTTGGGCTACGAAGATGTTGGATGGCGGTGGGGTTCATGGATTTCTTTCTTTTTTATCGCTTCAATCGCTCATGAAAGAATGGACAGGTCGCCGTCATCGGTCAAGCCCTGAAGCGCGGTCTCGATGCGGGCGTGCGTGAAACGCTCCATATCCACGCCGGAACTCCCCGCACCGATCAGAAAGAAACTGTCCGTACGCGTGAAGTACCCGGCGCCGACGCGGATCACGGCCTTGACGATCATGTTGCGCAACAGATGCAGCCAGAAACGTGGCATGGCGTGCTCCGGCAACGGCCGCACCCGCTCATAACCTGCCATTGCGCGCGCGATCACCGGCGTATCGTGAAAACAGGCCAACAGCGAAAGGTCATCCATCGGGTCACCGGAAATCGCGTCATCCCAATCGATAAACGCGACGATGCGATCTGGAGTGCCGAGGATATTCCACAGCGCCATGTCCTTGTGTACCAACACGCCCTGCTGGAGCGCCAGCAGCGACTGATGTTTCGAGATCGCCGTCATGATCGCCTGCGCCTGAGAGGAAGTCAAGAAGGCGCGCTCGACCAGAAATTGCAGATGGCGCTGGAGGTTGAGCGTGTAGTAGGCGTCATACGAGGCGTGAAGGCCGGCGAGCGTGTGGCGCGTTTTCGCCTGTCTGGCGCTGAAAGGCCCAAAGCCGGATGGTTTGATATCCTGCCAGCGGGCGATAGCCTCGCCGATCGCCTCGGCGATCCCGGCGAAAGCGAGCGCGCCACTTTTAAAATGCTGGTTGAGATCCGGATACGGAATGTATTCGAGAACCTGCCACGCGAAAGGTGTGGTTTCGCGGGCGCAGTCGCAGGCCCATACCTGCGGCACCGCAAGGCCGAGCGCGCGCAACTGATCCGTGACGACCGTTTCGACATCGAAATAGTTGTCGCCTTCAGGGCCATCCTCGGTGCGGATGAAGGCTTCAGAAGCGGAGGGGCCATCGGCCCCCGGCCGGGAGCCACCCTGAACGTGAAGCCTGTCACGTTCCACACAATGCGTCACATCGCCCTTGAGGCGAAACGTGCGGTGATTGCCCTGGCCATTGGCCGGATGGATCTCAAACGCCATGTCGGGGAAGCGCCGCTGCAGGGCGTGCAGCAACTGGCTCGCCATTAACGAGGTGTCTGGACAGGCGGCATCCGTGCCATGAAAGGCGGCCGCCCGGTCACATTTCCAGTAGTAGATACCGGTACGGTCTTGGGATGGGAGGGGGTGCGTCATCATAGTTGTTTGTCGGACGAGTCGGACTTGTCGGACATGTCGGACAAGGGTGATTGGAGTAAGGGGCGAAACCGCCACCAGGCGGCGACAAGGCTGCCGAGCAGCGTTTGGACAACGCTGCAGAAGACAGAGGGAACGCCGACCAGCGGGTCGGCGGCAAAATGTTTCTTGGCCAGCATCGCCGCCATGCCGCCGTTCTGCATGCCGACTTCGATGGCCACGGTGCGCGCGATCTCGTCATGGAAACGGAACAGTCGCGTGATCCAGAAGCCGACCACGAAACCGGCTCCATGCAGCAGCGTCAGGGCTAGGGTCAGCTTGCCCGCGTTGGCCACCACCTTTTCAGCGTTGGGCGCGATGATGCTCCCGGCGATAAAGATGATAGCGATGACGGAAATCAGCGGTCCGAACAGAGCGGCTTTGGTGACCGCCCGCGGGAAACGCCAGTTACAGAAGATGCCGATGAGCACCGGTGCGACGACTGCGCGCAGGGTCGAGAAACAGATGCCCCAAGCGTCGACCTCGACAATTGCGCCGGCCAAGGTTTTAAACCAGAGTGGCGTCATTACAAACGCGGTGAGGGTTGATGCCATGGTCAAGATCACCGAGAGCGCTACGTTCGCGTGGGCGAGATAGGAGATCAGGTTGGAGGCTACACCGCCGGGACAGGCTGCGACGAGGATCAGGCCCGCGGCAAAACCCGGCTCCAGATTCAGCAGCCGTCCGATTCCCCAACCGAGGAGTGGCATCACCGAATACTGGCAGGCAAAGCCGAGCGCAAAAGAGCCCGGAATTCTGAAGAGCCGCTTGAAGTCAGCCAGTGTCAGCGTGAAGCCCATGCCGAGCATCACCAGCGCGATGGCGCCCTCCACCCAGCGGCCGGAAAACCAGAGGAACGCGGGGGGATGAAGAATGCCGATCACGGAGGCGAGGACGATCCAGACGGGGTAGAGATTGACAAAGAGGGAGAGGATGTTCATTAGTGCGTTCATACATTGGTGGGGGCGTGCGGGTTTAAAGGTCGCGGTGGCCGGTGTAGCCGGGGCCGCCGCCGGCGACGTAGCCGCCGCTTCTTCCGGTGGCGTCGCGGCTGACCCAGAACGCATAGAACGCGCCGCGCCGCAACGCGAAACGCAGGCGCACCGGCTTGCCGGCGAGCGCGGCGAGATCGTCGGCGCCCTGCCAGGAGAGCGGTGCGCGGGTCTTGTCGCCCGTGAAGGGACGGCAGTTGGCCAGGGTGAACGGCTCGATGGCCGTGCCGTCGGCACCTAGGATTTCCGTACGCAGCTCGCCCTGCGGGCAGTCGGCGTTGATGAAGAGGTGAGAGCCGGAAAAGAGGAGGGGGCGCGTGGTGAGTGTGCCGCTGCCGTCCATCGAGGCGAAACCGTCGCGGCGCAGCGTGGCGAGGCCGACGGACGCGCCGTGATACATACCGCGCGATCCATCAGGCGCGATGCCCGAGAAGGCGCAGTAAGGGAAGAGCAGGCGGTCGCCGTCGATCAGGCAGACGCCGGCCGTGCTGTGCAGGTAGGCGCGATCCCATGCGCCTTCGGCGCGCGCGGCGGGGATGAACGCGCGGCGGGCGGGGCGGTGCCAGTGGAACCCGTCGCGGCTGAAGCCCAGTTTGAGCTCGGTGATTTTGGGGAATTTCCCTTTAGAACACACTTCGTTGGGGGGGCCGAGATGGATGTAGAAGATGCCGAGCAGCAGCGATTCATAGGCCACGGCATTGAGGCTGTAGAGCTGGGGGGCGCACTGTGCCACGGGATCCGGCGCGTCGAGCCGGTCGGCGTTGCACCAGTAGACGGCGCGGTTGAAGGCGTTGCTGGTCAGGAAGGCCGGGCTTTCGGCGTAGTACCGGCTGCGGCCGCGCGGTCCGTCGCGTTTGACGCTGTAGACCCAGACACCGCGAAACGGGTTGTAGAAAAAGGAACAGAAGTCTCCCGCGCGACCGGCGGGAACCGGCTCGGACCAGGCGCGTCCGTCAGCGGAGGTCGCGAGCCAGTGCGGGTCGTGAACGTCGCGCTGCGTCAAGAATTTCAGGCGTTCAGCCGCGTTGGTCGTGAGGGTGTCGAGCCAGAGGCAGTTATCGCCGCCCGCATGGTCACCACGTTTGCGCCCCCCGCGCGGGAGCAGCAGATTGTCGCCGGCGGGGAGCCCGAGATTCGGCCGTTGCCAGGTGAACGCGTCACGGCTGGTCGCGAGCGCCAGTGCACCGTCGAGATCCCCCGCGCTATACCACATTTTAATGAGCCGTTCGGCCGGATCATAGAAGACGCCGCCGTGGCCGAGATAACAGACGGCGGCCGGTTTGAGTTCGCGCACGGTCTCGGGTTTGAAGACCGGGTTGCCCTTGTATTTGGTGGCTGTGTGAAAGGTGCGCGTCAGCGTGGTTTCGGCGATCAGAAAGTCATCGACGAAAAGCTGACGTCCGGTGTCGATCGGCAACACCTCCGGCGGTGCGTCGAGATAGGGTGTCGCCATCGGTGCGTCTGAGGCGGGATCGCCGTGGCGGGGCGGCCAGACGCGCGGCAGGCGGATGCCGTTGGGGAGGGTGGCACCATCGTTTTCGCGCCAGTTTTCGCGATCCCCCAGTGGTCGCGAAGAAGAGGGTAAAAGAGAGAGGCGCAGGTCGCCGTGAGAGAAGAGGACCACCCATTTACGCGTGGCAAGGGTTTCACCGGCGGCGAAGGTTTTGCGAAAGAGGGTTGCCTTGTCGAGCGGCTGGGTGCCGAAAAGCTGAAAGGGGGCGTCCGGGAGACGTTCGAAACCGCGCTCAACCAGATCTTCCGCGAGACTGTTCTCGGGATGGTCGGTGGCGGCCAGGGCGTAGAGAGTACCGGGACGCTTGCAGGTGAGCGTCTGCGCGATGTCGATGTCGGTGCGGATGAAGCGTGCGCCTTCAAGCGCGGACGGCACGGCGAGTACCGTGAAGGCACGGTTGGAAAAGAGTCGCGTCCCGGCCGTGAACGGGACGACCTCGCCAGCCGCCGCTTCGAAAGCGGGGGCAGCGGCGTGAGCGGACAGAACCGACAGAAGGGATAAAATCGACAGGACGGAAAGGCAGATCATTTCTTGCCTTTGGGTTTGAACGGACGGCTGATGAGGCATTGGAGTTTGGAGTTGGGGGAGACAAGTTTGCCCGCGAGTATATCCGCCTCGGTAAAGCGAGCGAACAGGATTTCACCATCTTTGGAGCGGTTACGATCGTAGGAGATATAGATCGCGCCGTCCGGTGCCTGGAATCCGTCGGGATAGGAGATGCCTGTACGTTCGTCGAGCATCAGACCTCCAGACCACGTCTGTCCCTCGTCTTCCGAGAGCCATGCGGTGAGCAACGAGCGTCCCTCATGGGTGTCGATGGTGCGGCCGTGTTTAATCAACAGGATGCGGCCTGATGCGAGGCGACGGATATGAAAGCGCGCCACAGGGTGTTTGAAATTGGCGGGTTCCGGTTGGGACCATGTCTGGCCGCCGTCTTTCGAGAAGCTCTCCATGACGCCGTCTCCGGTGCGTGCCAACATCCAGATACGGCCGTCTTTGAGTTCAACAAACATGTGCTCATCCCAGTTGGGTTTGGGGAAGCGTACACAACCGCGTCGTGTCCAGGTCTTGCCCTGATCTGCCGAGGCAAACACGTTGGCGCCGCGTAGAGGCTCCAGTTCGGTGTTGGCGAAGCGCATCGGGCCGATGCCGGCGAAAGCGGGGAATTCGACAGGCAACAGCCATTCGCCGTTGGCAAGGATGGTGGGCTTGTTGAGGACCGCACCGTGCCAGATCCGCTTGGGGGCGGACCACGCGGGTTTCTCGTCGTCTGGATTGTCACAGACCGAGACCCACACGCCTTGGCGCCCGTCGTAGTGGTTCATGGTCTGGTCAAAGAAAAACCAGAGACGTCCGTCCGGCGCGGTCCAGATGTTGCCGACGATCACGCTGCGCGGGAGCGGCAGGTGCGGGGCCTGGCTGTCCACAGCGAAGCGCGGCTTGGACCAGGTGACACCGTCGTCATCACTTGTGGCACCCACCATGAAGGCCTTAGGGCCATCTTCGCCGCCCACCCAGACGGCCCACAGGCGACCCCGCGGGGTACGCGCGATGCCGATGGTCATGCCGTAGTCGAGCTGGTCGTAATCGTACTTCGGCAGCGGGTTGGTATTGATGACCGGCGGGATCAGTGAAAGATCGGCGACGCGCTGCAGAGTGTCACGTTCATACGCGCGGATCGCCTCCGGCGACATCTTCGCAAAGCGTTCCTCTGGCGCATCGGCGAGAAGCGCCATGGGGCACAGGAGAAGGGCCAGCGAACGAATGAGAGAGGATGTGTTTGTCATGCTTTCCTTTGTGTGGGCAGGGGGTGGACGGAACATTGGACGGACTACTGTACCAACAGGAGGGTGCCGCTGTAACGTACATGCAGCGTGACACGGCCATTCACCGTTTCAACGACAACTGCGGTAGCCTTGCCCTCGGGCAGTCCGGTATTGATCGCCTTCCAGCCGGCGAAGGTGCCCGAGAACGATCCGTAGGTCATGACGGTCAGGCTGAAGGGCATCGGGATCGGAGTCGCTTCCGTGCGGCCGAGATCAAAGAAGCCGGGGCCTTCGGTGGAGAGCGTACCGGTGACAGTGACGAAGTCGTTGGTGACTTGGCCAAGGCTGTCGGTTCTCCAAGGGCAGGCCAGAACGGAGCCGGATGTTAAGGCGAGATGCTGCACGGTCATCGTGGCACCGGCGGGTGCGCCGTTGGTGCCGGGGTCGAGGAGGCCAGTGACCGCGATCACGCCGTTGCTGAGCGTGCCGGTGCCGGTCAGGTCGCCGACCGTGCAGCGTTCGCCCAGAGCGTCAAAAGCCGCGCCTTGGGCGACGGCGAGATCGTTGGTGCCGCCGAGACGTGCGCGGAGCAGGCCGGCGTTCACGCGGACGGGGCCGCTGAACGAGTTGCCGGAGCCGGTGAGGCTGAGTGTGTTCGCGCCGAGCTTGAGCAGGCCGCCATCCGCCGCCGGGCCGAGGACGGGGTCGCGCAAGAGATCTTGCGCAACGGTGTAGGCGGCAAGCGAGGTGTCGATCACCGTGCCGTTGGTGGAAACGTAGGCAGCAGTGAGATTCTGAAGCGTCTGGTTGGCCGTGTGGGGCCGGAACGTACCGCCGTTGAACCAAACGGTACTCTGTGCGTTGGCTGCTTTAACAATGTTGCGCGTGCTGAGGGTGCCACCGTCTAGGCGCAGTGTGGCGATGGCGGTGGCGTCGTTCCCATATCCCAGTTGCGTGTCAAACGCGCCGACGGTCTCGAAGCGCGCATCGCCACCGAGGGTGAAAGACGCCTCGGTGTTCGCGGCCATTGCGAAACGCGCTGTGCCATAGGGACGGACGGTGCCGCCGGTGATGGTGACGGTGGATTTCGATCCGGAAGTTTCTGAAATGAAGAAATTATTGACGTGGACGTAACCGCCGGACATCTCCATAACGGGGCGGGCGTTGTAACCGGAGAGACTCATGTTCTGATACCCGAGCGAGATGTAGCTCGCGTTGGTGATGATACCGCCGGTCACGGTCAGGCGCGATGAGACTCCGTTTGGCGCGGTGGTTGCGGTGCCGTTGTTTCGGCCAACAGCCAAGACCTGGTTACCCATGTTCAAGACACCACCCGCCACCTCCAATTCGCCGGCGGTTTCGCCCCCGGGCAAATCTGAGGTGTTGATGCCGACGCACAGACGATGAGAGACGGTGTTGGTTTGGAAGGGGGCACCGAGCACGAGTTTGCCTTCGGCGACAGAGACGCCGAAAAAGCCTTGCGTGGGGCCTTCACCGTTAGGGCCGATATTCAGGCGGTGGGCGTCGTTGGCACCGGCGTTAACCATCAACTTGTTGTTGGCGTTGCCTGCAAAACGCAGTGTGCCGGGGCCGGTCTTGACGAAGCCGCCTGAGGTGCTGTTGATCCAACCGTCAAGGGTGAGGTCGGAATCTTTGTCGACACGGATGACGGCGGCACGGCCGGAGGGGGCGGCAAGGGTGAGGCCACGGTTGACGATGGCGGATGGCCCGTTGTAACGGAAGGTGCCGGGGCCGATGACGAGGTTGGCGGTACTGCCGGTCACGCCGAGTGGGCCGGCCTGCCCGCTGGACGAAAGGGTCGGGACTGAGAGGGTGCCGTTGTCGATGCGCGTGACACCGTCGTAGGTATTGACGCCCGAGAGCGTGAGGGTGCTGGCTCCGGCCTTGGTCAGTCCGGCCGCGCCGGAGATCTCGCCGGAGATCTCTGCGGAGGTGTTGTCGGCGGGACGGACGGTAAGTGTTCGACCCAACGCGATGGACGGCGTGACGGTGAAGGAGTTGGAGAAAGCGAGCTCGGTCACGTCGAGCGCGAGCGAGGGAACGGCGGGTGCGGCGGTGAAGGCGAGCGAGCCGTTCCCCCGAGCAGTGAGAACAACGGAGCCGGCCACGTTGCCAAGGGTGAGGGCGGTGCCGGGACTGAACATCACGGTGGCAGGACCTGAATGCGTTAAGGGGGCAGTCACGGCGTGCGCCCCTTGCTCGACCGCAAGGATGGCGTCACTGCTGAGTGTCAGTCCGCTGCCGGCGAGGGTATAAGCGTTGGCGTTGTTGAAGAAAAGGCCGCCTGCAGTCTGTCCAGCCGTGGTAATGGTCCTTGGGGCTGTGATGACATCATCGAAGCGCGCGGATCCACCGGGGAACGGCGCGACGGTCCAGTTGGCCGCCGTCGACCATGCGCCGTTTGCATCGGTGTTCCAGACCGCATCGCCGTCGCTGATTGTGACAGTGACCACGCCGGCTGAGGCGGCGAAGGCGTAGGTCTTGCCTGGGACGGGGTTGAAACAGGCGAGGCCAGCCACGGCGGGTGCTGTACCACTGTAGGTGAGCAACGTGTAGGTGCCGTTTTTCGTGAAGGGCAGGTCGGTGCCGGCGAGGGTGAGCGCGACGAGACTTCCCGCCGCGAAGGCTGGGGATGCGGCCACATGCAGGCGGTCGTTGGACGAACCGTCTGCCATGAAGGAGAAGCCGACGGCCGCACCCTGAGCGACCGTAAGGGCGGCGACGGCGACGGTCTGCGTACCGTTACCGCCGATGCGCAGCTCGCCTTCTTGAACAGCGGTCACGCCGGTGTAGGTGGCATGGGTGAAGGTCAGTGTGAGAGGGTGAACACCGATTTTGATAAGGCCGCCGTCAGGGGAAGCTCCGAGGTCGGGATCGTGCAGCAGATCCTGGGCGACCGTGTAGGGTGCGAGCGAGGTGTCGATGTGCGCGCCGCCGGTTGAGACGAGGGCGGCGGTGAGCCCCCGCAGGGTTTGGCCCGCCGTGTGCGGTTGATAGATGCCGCCGTTGAAGATCAGGCGGGAGGTGCCGCTGGCGTGGTCGTGGACCAGGTTCCTCACACGGAGTGTGCCGCCGTTAAGATGGATGGTGGCGGTGGAGAGTGCACCGCCCATCCTGATGTCATAAGTCACGTCCATCAGGCCTCCGGACAGGTTCAGGGTGGAATCGGCGCTGCCGGTGGCATCGTTGCGCCAGCCCATGCGCAGGGTCCCGTTGTTGCCGGTGTGGCGAAGGATGCCGCCGGTGAGGTTGACCGTGGCGTGCATCGGGGAGGCAGGGTCACCGCGCTGGTCGCCGAAACGGAAGTCGCTGTCCACGGTCATCGTGCCGCCCGAGATGTTCAGGACGGCGCGGGTGTTCTGATTGGTGTGGTACCCGAAGGCGATGATGAGCTTGTCGGCGGATATGGTGCCGCCCGAAACGGTGACGGTCGGGATGAGCGGGGCCGGTGCCGTGACGGAGGTGCCGTTGTAATACCCGATGTCGAGGTAGTTGTTGAAGCGGTGGTAGCCGCCGACAAACTCAATCTCTCCGGTGACTTCCTGGCCGGCCTGATCGGTGGTGAACGTACCCACCATCACCTCTTCTTGAAACAGGTTGGTCTGAGCGGGATGCGCGCCGAGAATGACTTTCCCTCCTGCAACGGTGAAGCAGCCGAATCCGTTGGCGGGCGCGTCGCCGTTCGCGGGATACGGGGCCTGGATGGCGAGGTTGGCGGACTGCTGGCGGCCAAGCAGCGAAGCGGCGGGCGAGGCGTAAATGAGCGTGCCGGGACCGGTTTTGATGAGGGCGCCGGCGGCGTTGGTGATCGGGCCTGTGAGCGTGAGGTCGTGGTCGAGGGAGAGGATAGCGGCCTTACGTGTGCCGGCGTTTACAGTGAACCCGCGGTCGATGGTCACGGCGGGGCCGGTGTAGCGCAGCGTGCCCGGGCCGAGGATCAGGTTTGCGGGGTCGCCGGTGGCGGCACCGATCGCACTGGGCTGCTCGCCGTCGGCCAGCAGCGCGACGTCCAGCGTGCCACCGCCGAGCATGAGGGGCGCGGCGAAAGTGTTTGCGGCCGTTAGCATGACCGTGCCGCTGCCACTGCCGGCGGGGTTGACGGCGAGTGAACCGCTGCCGCCGATGATACCGTCAACGGTGATCGCGCCGGGCGCGAGGGTGGTGATGTTGAGGCCGCCGGCCGTGGTGACAAGCGGCAAGGCGAGCGTGTGTGTACCGCTATCAGTGGTGATCATGGCGCTACCCTGCCCATTCGTCAGGATGATGGCATTGCCGGTGAAGGTGTGGCTGTGGGTACCGTTCACCGCCAGGGTGCCGAGCGAGAGTCCCGCCATGTTGTTGTCGACCGTGATGGCCGCCGGCGGTTGGTTGGTGAAATAAGCGATGGCGCCGACCCCTTGAGCCGGCTGGTTGTCGAGCCAGTTGGCGGCCGTGGACCAGTCCCCGCTCATGGCAGAAGTCCAGGCACCGATGGGCATATCCGACAGGATTGGCAGGTCAGGCCTGACAGACCAAAAGGCTCCGGTGATCAGGCCATCGGCTCCGCCGATGCGGTCAAAGACCGTTGTACCGTTACCCTCGTCGAACGGCCAGCAGTGAATGAGCTTACCTTCAGAATCGGTCAGCCGACGGTACATAGTGGATTGAATCTCTGGCTGGGTACGGGCGACGTTCCAGAGCCGCAGTTCCGCGAGGTCGCCACGGAAACCGTTCTTGGAGCGCAGGAGCAGGCCGATGGTGGTCTGCGTGTTGGCGCTCGTCGCGGGCATGTCCATGTGGTAATAAACAGGACCGAAGACGAGCTGGCCGTCCAAATACATGCGTACGTTGCCGTCGGCATCTCGCGTCGCGGCAAAATGGTGCCATGCGTCCAAGGTCAGGGTGGTGTCGGCGTATTGCCGGGTACCAGAGATTTGGAGGGTTGGCCGGCCGCCCCAGATAGAGAAAAAGATTCGGCCGGTACTGTTGTTGTCCTGCGCGTAAATCTGATTCTCGGTGTCGGCGGCCGTCTGGCGCACCCAGCTTTCAATGGTAAAAGCGAGGGTGCTGACTCGGGCTGTGGTGGAGACATACTTATCTGAAAGCCGGTCAAACGAAAGAACACTTGAGGCCGTCACCGGGCTTGCGGCCAAGAGGCAGCACGCCCCGAGCAGACCCCGTCGGAAGCGGAGCGTCATGCGTCGATATGAAGGTGAATCGCAGAACCGTCCCACAAGACCGCCGATTGTGTTTGTCATCGCCATCTCCTGTTGTGCCGCCACTATAATGGACACTGGGTGCTTGTTACCTGTATACCGGCATACAACTAAAAAAAGATCCGGCTGTCAAGGGGGGCGATAAATAAAAATCGAAAAAATCAGGCGAACCGGCTGGTCAGGCGGGCAAGGGCGTCGTCGACCGGGTCGCGTCCGCGGTCGGCCGCGCTGGCGGCCGCGCGGTCGAAGGCGGCGAGGGCATCCGCCTGGCTGCGGGCGATGTGGGCGCGCAGCCAGCGTTCGGCCTTCTCCGCATCACCCTGGCGCAGGGCACGCTCGATCTTGGCGTGGTGACGCCAGACCCAGGCGAGGTGCTGCAGGTCACGGCGGTGGCTATGGTGCCCGAAGAACTGGTTGCGCTGGTAGGCACTGGTCACGATCTGGATCGCGAGCCGGTTGCCGGCCGCCTGCAGGATCAGCAGGTGGAAGGTCAGGTCGTCCTTCAGGAAGGTCACGAGCGCCTTGTCCTCCAGGATCGGTTCCTTCTTGCGGCGTAACGCCACGATGATGGCGTACATGTCGTCGCACAGCCGGCGCAGCTCCTGGCGCGTCTCCTTCGTCAGCAGTCGCACCGCCTGCCGGATGGCGTTACACTCGATCACCATGCGGATCTCATACGCGTCCAACAGGTGGCGACGGTCGAGCCGTGACACAAAGGTGCCGGTCGAGGGGATCTGGTAGAGCACGCCCTCCTGAATCAGACGGCGGATCGCCTCGCGCACGGGCGTGCGACTGGTGCCGCACTCGGCCGCGATGGTTTGCTCAGAGAGCTTTTGCCCCGCGACCAGTTCACCGGTCACCAGTTTCTTCGTGATGTGCGTGTAAACGTTATTTCCTAATGCTTCTGCCACCGTTACCTCGAAAATTACACCATAACACAAACCGGCGGCGTCTGTCAGCAATCACGATGGGCGCAGATCGATGAGGAAACGCCTTGCGTCTTCGACAAAATCCGATAATATGTCATTCTCAGTTTTTCAACAGAAAGGTTCGACGTGATGAGTGAAACCCCCCAGACCATGAAAATGTTGCCCGGCGACGAGATTCGCCAGATCATGTGGCGCTATGCCGACCGGTACGACATTCAGATGGCCGTGATGGGTGCCCGTTCGGTGGCCCGCGGCCTTGTGGCGCGTCTGGTGGCGGATGGCGAACGTGCGACGCACGAGTGGACCGAGGGCAAGAACAGTCTCTATCAGGCTTTTGACGAGTCGGGCATCACTGCGGCGGGCCTCGACATGGAGTACGGCGGCATCATCGAGGGGCCGCGTAACCTGGCGCTGAGCCTGCTTGCCTTTGAACTCTCTTGGGTCGACGGCGGTGCCTCCACCTCCAGCCTGATCAACAACCTTGGCCTCGGCCCGATCGTTGAGAAGGGCACGCCTGAGCAGCGCGAGAAGTATATGCGCGCCTGCGCCCCGGCGCAGCCCGGCGAAGATCGCAAGCCGTGGCGCGCGGCCTTCGCCCTCACCGAGCCGCTGCCCTACGTGGGCGTGGATACCGGCGTGGTCAGCGGACGCGTGACCGTGGCCAAGTGGGAAGAGGGACAGGAGCCGATCCTGCACGTCGAGAAGCGCGGCCGCTTCCTGACCAACATGGCCGTGGCCAACGTGCTGACCGCGGCGGTCGACACCGGCGATCCACGCATCAAGTCCTCCTGCATGGTGATTCTCGAGGAGACCGACCCGGGCGTGTTCGACCGCGGCGCGCCGACCCTCAAGATGGTCCACCAGCTCTCCAACACCCACGACCCGATCTTCAGTCTCGACATCCCGGCCAGCCGCATCGTCGGCGGTTACACCATCAAAGATGGCGTGATCGTGCCGAACCTGACCCACAGCGAGATCATCGAGGCGGTCTTCTCCCGGACGCGCGTCGCCGTGGGCCTGATGACCGCCGCCAAGCTGCTTTCGGCCGTCGAGCCGGTCATCCGCTATCATCGTGGCCGTTATCGCGGCGCGGCGGGCATCGAGGCCGGCACGCCCCGGTACGACCAGGGCATTCAGATGAAGGAGGACGCCATCCAGCGTCTGGCCGATGTCTGGGCCACCGGCGAGGCCGCCTCTTCACTCGGTTTCGAGACCGCGCGCGCCTTTGATGCCCTCACTCCTGTTGAGACCCAGGTGCTTGGCGATTTCGCGGCCCAGGGCATCTCCGGCCGCGTTCTGATGAAGGCGCTGCGTAAGCCGCAGGCCGACGCCATCGAGCTGCTGGGCCAGCTCAGCAAGCCTGAGGCGGAGCGCGACGCCGCCCGCGTCGCGGCGCTGCAGGCCGACCCGCTCGTGCAGTACGTCTGGCTGAGCGCGCTCTCCAACGTGCTCTGCCCGGCCACCAAGCTGTGGAACACCGGACACGGCGCCAACATGTTGCGTGAGGCGGTCAGCCTGATGGGCGGTTACGGTATCACCGAGGACTGCCCCGGCTTCCTCTTCTACAAGTGGACCGACGCCCAGCTCGAGGCCACCTACGAAGGCCCGGAAGTGGTGCAGCGCCGTCAGATCAGCGTCACCATGAACAACGAGGTCTTTCTGGCCCAGGTCGCCCAGTGGGTTGCGGAGCTGCGCCGGCAGAAAGCCGTCAAAGCCGGCAACGGCCTCGAGGCGCTGGCCGACGGCTTTGAACTCTGGCGCTGGACCCTCGCGTTCATCCAGTCCTCGAAGGACGCCGAGGGCCGCCCGCTCTCGCAGAGCCAGCGCCACGGCGTGCTCTTCCCGATGGCCGACGCGATCTCGTGGCTGCTGGCCGCGCGCTCGCTCGTCGCCGACATCCGCGAGCTCGCCGCCAAGGGGCCGGAGCACCCGGTGGTCGGGCCGGAGATCGAGGGCTACGTCAACACCTTCACCGATCTGGCGCACATGCAGATCGCGCGCGCCGTCGGCGAGGTGGGCCGCATCTGCGCCGAGCTGGTTTACGGTTACGGCGCGGCCTCTGCGGAGCAGTCGGCTGAGTTCCAGGCGTTGCGCGCCAAGACGGACGCCGCGCTGGCTGGCGCGCGCCTCGCCAAGGACCGTGCTGCGCGCGCGCTCGCGCAGGTCATGATCCCCGAGGCGCTTGACTATCCGCAGTGATGAGCCGATTGACGAACCCCCGGCCTGAACGCAGGGGGTTTGTCATTTTGCCTAATATCTACGGGCTTCCTCGATGCCCTTTTCTTGCGTTCGCGCAACTGCTCTGTTACCATCCCAAACAGGAAAGTGAGGGATCGTGAGCAGTATCTCCGGACAGGCGAGAGCCGTATGGCCAGACGCGACAGCAGGTGACAAGTTGCCTGAAGTGCCCTCTGGCAATAATTGGCGCACGACCGATCAGGACGAGATCAACCGGCGCAAGGTGCGCGCGGCGAAAGAGCCGATGCGTTTCACGAACCTGACGCCCGAGCATCCGGTCTTCTCGAATTTCAGCGTGGCGTCGGCGAGCGGTCAGACTTATCAGGTGGAGTTACGCAGTCTGTCGCCGCTGGTCAGTGCCTGTACCTGTGTCGATTTCCGCGTCAACGGACTCGGCACCTGCAAGCATGTCGAAGGGGTGTTGCGCTGGCTGCGTAACGAGCCGCTCGCGTTGGGACTCGCTGAAGATTGGGGATCGGCACGCATCGACCTTGTGCCGGACACGGCCACCGGGCGCCTGATGGTGGAACGCAATCTGAACCTGTTGCCGTCGGCGCTGCGGGGATTTTTCGATGTCACCGGCCTGGCCCTGCCGGAGTACAGCGAGCAGGAGATTTTGACCGCCTTTGAGAAGGATGGCCGCAATGTCCTGCGCGTCTCCCAAGAGGTCGCCGCCTGGATCGCCCAGCGTCAGCGTAACGAGGAACGGATCAGACGGCGGCGCGATTACGAGCAGCAGGTCCGCAGTGGCCGTTATCCGGCTCAGGAGACCAAGCTGCCGCTGCTGCCGTATCAGCGCGAGGGCATGCTGCATCTCGCCTTCACGGAGCGCGCCATGCTGGCGGACGAGATGGGACTCGGCAAAACCGCGCAGGCCGTGGCCGCCGCCGCGCTGCTCCACCGGCTGGGGCATGTCCAGCGCGTGCTGGTGGTTGCGCCGGCCTCTCTGAAGACCGAGTGGGAAGAGCAGATCCGGCTCTTCACCGATCTCTCTTTCCTGCCTGTGTTCGGAGACCGTTCCGCACGCAAGGCCGCGTATGAGCGGCCCGCTTTTTTCACGCTGACCAACTACGAACAGATCGTGCGCGACGCGGCGCTGATCAATGCGGTGCTGAAACCGGACTGCGTGATCTTGGACGAGGCGCAGCGCATCAAGAACTGGGACACCCAAACCGCGCAGGCCGTGAAGAAGCTCCAGAGCCGCTATGCCTTTGTGCTGACCGGCACGCCGCTGGAGAACCGGATCGACGAGATCTATTCCCTGATGTCCATGCTGGACCCGCAGGTGCTCGGCCCGCTCTTCCGCTTTAACCGTGACTTCTACGTGCTCAACGCGAACGGCCGTCCTGAGGGATACAAGAACCTGCAACTCCTGCGTGAACGCATCAAACCGTACCTGTTGCGCCGGCGCAAGGTGGATGTCGAAAAAGAGTTGCCGGACCGGACGGACCGCACGGTGTTCGTCACAATGGAACCGGAACAGCGCGCACGCTACGCGGTGCATGAGGAACGCGTGGCGCGGCTGGTGGCGCAATCACATGCACGGGCACTCTCGAAAGCCGAATCCGACCGCTTGCAGCGTGAACTCTCGATGATGCGCATGCTGTGCGACACCCCGTATATCTTGGACGATACTTGCCGTGTTTGCCCGAAACTCGACGAAATCCAGAGCCTGTTGGAGAGTGCGCTCTCCACGCCCGACGTGAAAGTGCTGGTTTTTTCTGAATGGGAACGCATGCTGCAGCTTGTTCACTTGCGCTGTACTGAAATGGGTGTGACAACGGCGTTGCATACGGGATCGGTGCCGCAGCAACGTCGGCGGCAGGAGATCCAGCGCTTCAAGAACGACACGGCATGCCGTGTTTTCCTGTCCACCGACACCGGTGGACTGGGCCTGAACTTGCAGCAGGCGAGTGTCGTGATCCATTGCGACCTGCCGTGGAACCCGGCGCGTCTGGAACAGCGGGTGGCGCGGGCGTGGCGCAAACATCAGATGCGTAGCGTGACGGTCGTCAATCTGGTCACGGAAGACAGCATCGAAGCACGCATGATCGAGACGCTGGCGCGCAAGCGTTCGCTGACGGGCGGTGTGCTGGACGGCGATGTCGCACTCGACGAGCAGCCGATCGGCACGGGGCGGCAGGGCTTCCTGCGGCAGCTCGCGTCGATGGTGCCGGTGCCGGCGCAGACGGCGCGGGTGGCGACGCTGCCTTCGGCCGAGGCGTTGCGCGCGGTCGATCCAGAGCTGGGATTTGCGGCGGCGCTTGCCGAGCGGTTGGGAGACGCGCTCCGGCATTGTGAGATCTGCCGTCCGGCGTCGCAGCCGCGCCCCGTGCTGTGGCTGGTGGCAGACGGCGATCTGCTTTCGGTCGCGGCCTGCGCGGAACGCGTGCGCGCGGACTGGTTCGGCAATGTGGATGCGCGCCAAGTCCCGGTCGTGGAAGTGGTGGGAAGCGCCGCTTACGAAGCGATCAAACGATTGCAGGCGCGCGGCGTGTTGGCACGCGCGAGCGGCGAGACGCGTACGCTTTTCTCGCGGGCCGACGGTTTGGCGCAGCCCCGGGTCGCGCCGGAAAGCGACAAGGCGCAGGCCCAGATGCTGCGGCGCGAGGCGCTGCTGGCCTACCGCCGCGCCCGCCAGGCGATCGCGGCACTCGCTTTTGATGCCGCGCGCAAACCGCTTGAGCAGGCCGTGCTGCTGCTGGCGCGGGCCTATGCCCTGCACCACGGGCTGGCGCAGCCGGAATCGGTGCGCCAGGCGCTTTCGGATGCGTTTGCCGCACTTTGGGGCGACACGCGACCGGTGCTCGGCGAGCTGCTGGAAGAGGGCGGCTCGCCGGTGGCGGTGTCGCGCGCGCTGATGCCGAAATTCGGGGGATGACACTCAAACAGCGTCGATGCCGGTGCGCAGCTCCGTGATCTTGTCCGCCACCAGCGCGGGCAGATCGGCCCCGGCTGGAGCCTCCGCGATCAAGCTTACCAGCGCCGACCCGACGATGATCCCGTCCGCCAGCGGCGCGAGCGCGCGCGCGTCGGCGCCGTTGCTGATGCCGAACCCGATACAGACAGGATGTGGACAGAGCGATTTGACGAGCGCGGCGTGACGCGCGACCTCGGCGTAGTCAAGACCGCCGGTGCCGGTGACACCGGTCCGGCTGATGAGATACAGAAAACCGCCTGCGCCCTCCGCCAGCATACGGATGCGGTCGGGACGCGTGGTGGGCGCCGCCAGACGGATCAGGTGAATGCCTTTGCCGGACAACGCATCGGCGAGCGGGCCGGCCTCTTCCGGCGGAAGATCAACGACGAGCATACCGTCCACGCCGGCCGCTGCAGCCGCATCGGCGATGTGCGCCAGGCCATATTTGAAGATCGGATTGTAATAGCTGAAGAGCACGATGGGCGTTTCCGCTGTCGCGCGTAACGCCGTCGCGAGACGGAGACTGCGGGAGAGCGACATGCCGGCGCGCAAGGCACGCTCCGACGCGGCCTGGATGACCGGGCCGTCACAGGTCGGATCAGAAAAGGGAACCCCCAGCTCCACTACATCCACGCCGGCGTCGCAGGCGGCACGGAGGATGGCGAAACTGGTGTCGATGTCGGGGTCGCCGGCCGTCAGGTAGGCGACGAGCGCCTTGCGCTTGGCGGCGGCGAGTTTGGCGAAGGTTTGATCGATGCGGTTCATATCAAGGAGGAGTTAGGAATGGGGATTGAGGAGTTGGGGATTAGGAGTTGGCCTTGAGGTAGGCGGTGATATGCTCAAGGTCTTTGTCGCCGCGGCCGGAGAGGCAGACGAGAATGGCATCGGTCGGGGGCCGTTTCTTCGCCTCCCGGATCGCGGCGGCGAGCGCGTGCGAGCTTTCTAGGGCGGGGATGATGCCCTCGAAGCGGCAGAGCAGTTGGAAGGCCTCCACCGCCTCGCGGTCGGTGACGCCTTGGTATTGCACGCGGCCGAGATCGTGCAACAGCGCGTGTTCGGGGCCGACGCCGGGATAATCGAGGCCCGCCGAGATCGACCACGCCTCGTGGATCTGGCCTTCATCGTTCTGCAGGAGATAGGTCATCGCACCGTGCAGTGCGCCGGGCGATCCTCCGGAGATGGAGGCCGCGTGGTGCGGCGTGTCGAGACCTTCACCGGCCGCCTCGGTGCCGAGCATGGCGCAGGGGTCGGCGAGGAAAGGATAAAAAAGTCCCATGGCATTGCTGCCGCCACCGACGCAGGCGACCAACAGATCCGGCAGACGCCCGACCTGTTCCAGCATCTGGCGGCGCGCCTCGTCGCCGATGATGCGCTGCAAGTCACGCACCATGGCGGGATAAGGATGGGGCCCCGAGACGGTTCCGATGACGTAGAAGGTGTGCTCGACTTCAGAGACCCAGTAGCGCAGGGCCTCATTCATCGCGTCTTTCAACGTGTTGGTGCCGGAGGTGACGGGGACGACCTCTGCGCCGAGCAGACGCATGCGCAGCACGTTCGGCGCCTGGCGGCGCACATCCTCAGCGCCCATGAAGACCTTGCACGACATGCCGAGGCGCGCGGCGATGGTGGCCGTGGCGACGCCGTGCTGACCGGCACCGGTCTCCGCGATCAGGTTACGTTTGCCCATGCGCTTAGCCAGCAGGCCTTGGCCGACGACATTATTGATCTTGTGGGCGCCGGTGTGGGCACAGTCCTCACGCTTGAGATAAATGCGTGCGCCGCCGATGTGGTTGGAGAGGCGCTCGGCGAAGTCGAGCGGCGTGGGGCGCGCGGCATAGTGGGCGAGCATGGCCCGGAATTCGGCCATGAAGGCGGGGTCGTGCTTGGCCTCCGTCCAGGCGGCCTCGAGATCCGTGAGCGCGGCGATCAGGGTCTCGCCGACATAACGCCCGCCATAAGGGCCGAAGTGTCCCGAGGCATCAGGATAGTTGTAGGTGGAAAAGTTCATAAGCATCCGAGCGGTTTCGAGAGTAAATCCGTGAAGTGACCGCCTATTGGCCGTCAGCGCGTTTCTTTATATAGAAACGACGGCGGCGTTGTCAAGCGTAATCGTGAAAAAGGGCAAGGGGTGCGTCCGGCAAGACGTCCCGCACTTTGCCGGTTACCGGGCCCGCGCCATGACAACTGGATAGCTGCCTTCCCCATGTCCGCCTCTCTCCGCAACCGTTCCAGCATACCGAAAGCAGTATACATGCCTGATATTTTTAACTCAATCAAATGCTCACTTGCCGTCCGGGCCTCCATTCTGTTAAGTTACCCCATTCACAACGGCAGGTTGTGTCTTTTCGGGTGCGGGGGTCGCAGAGCCCCGCAGGCAACGAGATGGTCGGGCCGCCATCCATTAAACTGCGCCTTCTGGCGCATAAGAAATGGATGGTGCAGCTATGCAAGACCAGCCGGTTCCCGAGAACAGCAGTGAGGCCGGGTGCCTCATGCGCCTCTATTGGATGTTTCTGGGCAACGCGATTGTCTTTATTTCGTTCGCCTATTTACTGCAGAACCGCCCGCAATTCCCCTCTTTCTGGGACGCCGTCTATCTGCTGGCGGTAATGTCTTTGGCCGTCTCCCGCTACATCGACATCCGCCGATTCAACGGCACGAACGGGGCCGGTGACACGCCCGCGACAATGGCCGACTGGCGCAAATACACGTTGTTCCTCGTCACAGGATGCCTGGCAGCCTGGCTGGCGATCCGCATCCTCGTTCCCTTGTTCATGAAATAACTCGGAGGAGCACGACGCTTCGACGTCTGGCAGGAGATATCCTGCTGGCCCAAACAACAGATTCACACAGGCGATATGATGCCGTCTCTCGCCCCCGCTCGGCGCTGGGGGAAAGGGGGGATATTTTCTGGTTTCTGCGCCTTATTGACAAGCCTCTACGAAATCACGTAAACTCTCTTGGCATTGTCATGAGGTGCGTCAGCATCCTGTGGCCATTGCCCCGTTGCCTGCAATACGACGTTATTACGACACGCTGCGAATGACCGCTGACTGACTCCCGGCAGACCCGCGACCTCATGGCACCCAGCAGGCCATCAGTCGGACATGAGCACGGAACATCCAGACGCCGTACAGCAGTTCATCGATCACCATGTGATGCATCACGCGGGATCGACGGACGCGTGGAATCTGCCGTTTGTTCACCTTGACGCGATCGAGTGGTTCCACTATGACGCGGTGATGGTTTTTGTGGTGACGACGCTGCTTGCCGCCCTCGCGGTTGCCGTCCGCCGTTCCTACAGCGCAGTCCCAAGGGGATTTGCCGCCGTGGCCGAAGCCTACGTGGTCTTCATCCGCAATCAGATCGTGCGCCCCAATTTCGGCGCCGCTGCCGGTCATGTGACGCTCTCCTTTTTTTGTACCCTATTTATCTTCATCCTGTGCGCGAATCTGTTGGGCCTGATTCCGCTTTTCAGCACTGCCACCGGCAACATCAGCGTGACCGCCGGTCTGGCGACGATTTTCATGGCCGCGAGCCTGACCGCGGTGGTCCGCATCCGCGGCTGGCACGGACTCAAGGCGGCTTTCGTGCCACACGGCCTGCCGGCCTGGCTGACCCCCTTCATGGCGGTCATGGAGGTCATCAGTTTTTTCTCGCGCATCTTCGCGCTGAGCATGCGTCTGTTCTGCAACATGCTGGCCGGCCACATCGTGATCTATTCGCTGCTGGGACTGATCGCGCTGTACGGCTTGACGGCGGCACCAGCCATGGCGGTGGCGGTGGCGATGTACGGTTTTGAACTGTTTGTGGCTTTCTTGCAGGCGTATGTCTTCACCCTGCTGTCATCGATTTTCATGGGCATGATGGTTAATCCTGAACACTGAACACACGAGGTATGCAATGATGATTCCCCTGGCAGAAGTATCCGCGGCGATCGGCGCCGGGATTGTGACGGTCGGCGCCGGACTGGGTATCGGTGCACTGTGCGCGGTCGGCCTGCAGAGCATGGCGCGGCAGCCGGAGCTGCAGCCCAAACTGCAGACCGCAATGATTATCGGCGCGGCGTTTATCGAGGGTGCGGCGCTGTTCGCGCTGGTGATCTGTTTGATGAAGGGTTAAGCGCCCGCAGCCGCATACTGATGGCAAGGATGACACCATGAGCGACGTGGAACACTCTGCGGCGACTGCAACGGTTCCCGGTGTGCCGGAACCGCTTCAGAAATTACCGAGCGACGTCATGCAGGTCTCTGACAAGATGATCCTGCTGACTTGGCTCGCTTTCGGTATCGCCGCCTTTACGCTGCACAAACTGCTCTGGAAGCCGATCCTGCGTGCGGTCGAAGGCCGCGAGCGTTCGATCAGCGAGGCGCTCGCTGGTGCAGAACGCGCACGGAGCGAAATGGCCGAGGTCGATGCGCGGCGCAAGGAGGCGACGGCACGTGCCGAGGCCGAGGCGCGTGCGGTGGCCGAGCGCGCCGCGCGTGAGGCCGCCGAGACGTTGGCGCGCGCCGACGTCGAGGCCAAGGCGCTGGCGCAACGCCGGAGGGAAGAGGCCGAACGCGAGATCGCTGCCGAGCAGCGCCGGGCGTTCGAGGCTGTCCGCAGTGCCGCGGCCGAGCATCTCTGTGACGCGATGGAGCGGTTCCTGCGCCATGATTTGACCGAGGAGCAGCGGCGCGCCTACCAGCAGACCGTACTGGCTGAGGTGACGGCATGACCGGCGAGCGCTATGCGCGGGCCTTCGCGCGCGCCCTGCACGGCGCGGCTACAGCCCGCGGCGAAGAAGCGTGTGTGACAGAGGGCGTGCGCGCGCTTGAACAGCTTTGGCAGACGTCGCCGGAATGGCGTCGATACTGCCACAGCCGCCAGCCGGGCGGCGCCCGCGTCCGCGTCGAGCAGGTGCGTCAGCTCTTGGCGAACGCGCTGTCAGCCACCGTCATGCAGTTTCTGGAGGCCGTGGCGCACCATGACCAGCTCGTGCTGCTGCCTGAGATCTGCAAGCAGTACCAGCGTCTGGAGGAACGGGCGCGGGGATGCAGCCGGGTACGTGTGCTTTTTGCGTGCGAACCGACGGAAGACCAGATCGCGCGCGTCCGCGATTGGGTGGCGGCGACGCGCGGCCCGGAGATGGACATGACGGTGTGCACGGAACCGGCGCTGATCGCCGGCTTGCGCATTTTTGTGGATGACACGCGCGTCGATGCGTCGCTCGCGGGGCGCCTCAAGCGCCTGCGCGTGGGACTGCGTAACCCCGTGCCCGCAGCAGCGGGCGAGAATGAGGGTGGAAGACAGGTATGACGATTCAATTGAAACCCGATGAGATTTCGGCTTTGCTGCGCCGCCAGATGCGGCAGGTGGACCAGCCGGTAGATGTCGCCGAGGTGGGAACCGTGCTGAGTGTCGGCGACGGCATCGCGCGTGTCGACGGCCTGTCCGGCGTCATGTACAACGAACTGGTTGAAACCGAGGACGGCGTGGCCGGCCTGGCGCTCAACCTGGAAGAAGAATCGGTCGGCGTGGCGATTCTTGACGATGTCACCCGCGTGCGCGAAGGCGACCTTTTCCGCAGAACCGGCCGCGTGGTCTCCGTACCTGTCGGCCCCGCTTTGACCGGTCGCGTAGTGGATGCGCTGGGACGCCCGCTGGATGGTCACGGCCCAATTCACACCGACACCCAGTTGCCTGTCGAGGGCTTCGCGCCCTCGATCATCGAACGCAAGAATGTGTGCGAGCCGCTGCAGACCGGCATCTTGGCGATCGACGCGCTGACGCCGATCGGCCGCGGCCAGCGCGAACTGATCATCGGCGACCGCAAGACCGGCAAAACCACGCTGGCCGTTGACGCAATCCTGAACCAGGCTAACTCCGGCGTCCACTGTTTTTACGTGGCGGTCGGCCAGAAACTCTCGACCGTCGCCGCGCTGCACAAACTGCTGTCGGAAAAGGGCGCGATGGCCTACACGACGATCATCCTGGCCAACGCTTCGGAACCCGCGCCGTTGCAGTATCTGGCACCGTATTCCGGTTGCGCCATGGCCGAGTATTGGCGTGATCGCGGCGAACACGCGCTGGTGGTTTACGACGACCTCACCAAGCACGCGCAGGCCTACCGGCAGTTGTCGCTGCTGTTGCGTCGTCCGCCGGGGCGCGAGGCTTTCCCTGGAGATGTTTTCTATCTACACAGCCGCCTGCTGGAGCGGGCCGCCAAACTCTCGGACGCCAAGGGCGGCGGCAGTCTGACCGCGTTGCCGATCGTCGAGACGCAGGCCAACGACATTTCGGCCTATATTCCGACCAATGTGATTTCGATTACCGACGGCCAGATCTTTTTGGAGGCCGGCCTGTTCCACGAGGGCCAGCGTCCGGCGATCAACCCCGGCATCTCGGTGTCACGCGTGGGTGGCGACGCGCAGGTTAAAGCCATGAAGCAGACGGCCGGCCCGCTGCGCGTGTTGCTGGCGCAGTATCGTGAACTGGAAGCCTTCATGCGTTTCTCGTCCGACCTCGACGCCAACACCGTCGAACAACTGGCGGTGGGACGTTCGCTGATGCAGGTCCTGCGACAGCCGCCCAATCAGCCGGTGCCGGTCGAAAAGCAAGTGGCCGTGTTGGCCGCCGGTTCCCAGAAAGCATTTGTGAAGGTGCCGGAGCGGCGCTTGCCGGAGGCGATCAAGGCGATCTACGATGCGATTGACACGCGTGAAAAGGGTCGTGCCTATGCCGCGCGCTTTGCAGCGCGCCCCGTGATGGATGAGGAGCTCACGGCACTGCTCAAGGCATTGATCGAAGAGGCTGTCCAGCCCTTTAGAAAAGGTGAGCCGGGCGGATGGATGAACCATGGCGAACTTTCGTGAATACAGCTCGCGGCTTGCCGCCATGAGCGGCATGCGGCGCGTGACGGCGACCATGAAGATGGTGGCCGCCTCGCACCTGCATCGGGCGCAGACCGAACTGCGCCATCCCGAGCCTTTTGCCGAGATCCTCCGCAAACTCATGCCGATGGCGCGCGGTCTGGGTGTTGCCGCGCACCGGGTGTGCGCGGTGCCGCCCGCGCAAGGCAGCCGTATTCTGTTGCTGGTGATGAGCGCCCATCGCGGTCTTTGTGGCGCGTTCAACAGCTCGATCATCCGTGAGGTGCGCCGCTGGACGCATGAGCAAGCCGAGGCGCGCGGTGCGCAGTTTGAAGCGCTCTACGCCGGGCAAAAGGCCTGTGCCGCGCTCAAAGCTGAGATTGCGCCCTGCATGGCACCGCTGGCTGTCGCCGCACATCCGACGTCCCAGGAAACCGCCTCCCTCTCGCGGTATGCGATGGACGGTTTTTTGGCTAACCGATATGACGAGGTGTGGGTCGCGGGCAACCGGTTTGTGAGCCCCATGACGCAGGAGACAACGGTCCGGCGGCTGTTACCATTTGAGGTTGAGATGTTCGCCGGAGAAAAAGACGTGCCGGAGATCATCGAGCCGCGCGACGACCGCATGATCACCGTGCTGGCGCGGCAGTGGTTGCATCTGGAGGTGTACACCTGCCTGCTCCACAGCGTCGCCAGTGAACATGCCGCGCGGGTCATGGCGATGGAGAACGCGACCATCAATCTGAGACGGATGGAGAAAGAATTAGTGCTGTTGCGCAACCGTGCCAGGCAGGCGGCGATCACCAAGGAATTGACCGAAATCGTCAGCGGCGCAGAGTCGTTAGGATAAGCGAGGCGGAATATGAGTGAAGCGAAGAAGGAACAGGCGAACCAAGGACGGGTGATCCAAGTGCTAGGCGCGGTGGTCGATGTCGAGTTCCCCGACGGATACCGTCCGCGTCTGCTGAACGCGCTGAAAACGACCAATCCCCTGTTGAACGACCGCCCGGATAATCTGGTGCTGGAAGTGGCCCAGCATCTCGGCGACAGCCGGGTGCGCACCATCGCGATGGATTCGACCATCGGGCTCGTGCGCGGGGCACGGGTGCGTGATATGGGCGAGGCGATCGTCATGCCGGTCGGCACCGCGACGCTCGGCCGCGTGATGAACCTGCTGGGCGAGCCGGTCGATGGACAAGGCCCCATCGAGGCAACACGTCACCTGCCGATCCACCGTCAGCCGCCGGCCTTTACCGACCAGAATCCTGAGGCTCAGGTGCTGGTGACCGGCATCAAGGTGATCGATCTGTTGACCCCGTACCGCAAAGGCGGCAAGATCGGCCTCTTCGGCGGCGCGGGCGTCGGCAAAACCGTTTTGATCCAAGAGCTGATCCATAACATCGCGCATGAGCATGGCGGTTACTCGGTGTTCGCGGGCGTCGGTGAACGCACACGCGAAGGCACGGCCCTCTATCAGGAAATGGCCGGGGCCGGCGTGCTGGATAAGACGGCAATGATCTTCGGCCAGATGAATGAGCCGCCGGGCGCGCGTTCGCGTGTGGCGCTTTCGGCACTGACGGTGGCGGAACACTTCCGTGACGCGATGCATCAGGATGTGCTGCTCTTTGTGGACAATATCTTCCGCTTCACGCAGGCCGGCTCTGAGGTCTCGGCGCTGCTCGGGCGCATCCCGTCCGCCGCCGGCTACCAGCCCTCGCTCGGCACCGAAATGGGCGAGCTGCAGGAGCGCATCACCTCCACCCGTGACGGCTCGATCACCTCCGTGCAGGCCGTGTACGTGCCGGCCGACGACTACACCGATCCCGCGCCGGCCACCACCTTCGCCCATCTCGACGCCACGACCGAGCTGTCGCGCGCGATCGTCGAGCAGGGCATCTACCCGGCGGTCGACCCGCTCAGCTCCAGCTCGTCCATGCTCGCGCCGGAAGTGGTGGGCGAGGAGCACGTGCGCGTCGCGCGCGGCGTGCAGGAGATGCTGCAGCGCTACAAGGAGCTGCGCGACATCATCGCGATTCTCGGTATGGACGAGCTGTCGGAGATGGACAAGCTGACCGTCGCGCGCGCCCGCAAAATCCAGCGGTTGTTGTCGCAACCGTTCCATGTGGCCGAGACCTTCACCGGCATGAAAGGCGTATACGTGAAGCTGGAGGACACGATCCGTTCGTTTGCGGCGGTGCTGGACGGCAAGTGCGATCACATTCCAGAACAGGCCTTTTACATGGTCGGCACGATCGATGACGTACACGCGAAAGCCAAAACCCTCAAGGCGGTATGACGACGTTCCCGTTCAAAATTCTCACGCCAGGCGGCACCATCGTCGGTGGTGAGGTCACCCATGTGCAGGTTCGCACACTGGCCGGGTCACTCGGCGTGATGGCGCGGCACGCCCCGATGGTGGCGGCCTGCCCGGCCGGCCGGGTCCGCATCCAGCAGGAGGGCGTCTGGGTGGAGTTCAAGACCGATGAGGCCGTGCTCACGACCGACGGCCGCCAGGCGATCCTGCTCACCGCCCACGCGCAGTATGCGGGCTCGCGCGACGTCCCCTGAACGGGGATAGTTGGGAGTGACAAGCTACTGGCTCCTGGTTTGTGGTTTTTAACGCCGAGGACACTGAGGCGTAGAAACGCCATTTGGGCCTTGTTCACCTCTCATGATAAGTGAAACAAGAAGTCCCGGGCGCAATCTCGATTCATACACTTTCCTCGCCCGCCGGCTGCACCACCGGCTTCTGACGCAGGCATGTGGTGCGGCCGTCTCGGCTGCCGCCATCTCCGTAGCCAAATTTTGGATGTCTGATCACACATATGGGTGTGCTTGACGCCATTTTGGCTATTTGGTACTTTAATCCTGATTTAAGCGAACGCCAGAAAAAGGAGACCGACATGAAAGCAAACGTGGACAAGGAAACCTGTATCGGGTGCGGACTTTGCACAACGATCTGCCCGGCCGTATTCGCCATGCAAGGGGCGGTCGCGGAAGTCATCGCGACGCCTGTGCCGTCCTCGGATGAATCCGCCTGCCGGGAGGCCGCTGAAAGCTGTCCGGTGGCCGCGATCACGATCACCGAACAGTAAGTGGAGCCCATGAGCTGGGAATGTCCCCATCAGAGCGGTGACGACCTGACGTGTGCACGGCGGTCGAAACCGTGCCAACCGCTCAGCGAGGGCTGTGTGCTGTGCGGCAAGGTGCAGTGCATCGGGCAAGACCGGGAGGCACCTACCATGACGACATCAAACAAGACCGATATGGCCAACGCGCTCCATCCGGAGCAGACGATCGCCGAAATCGTGCTCCGGTATCCCCGCTTGAGGGCGAAGCTCGAGCAACTGGGTGTGGATTATTGCTGCGGCGGCAAGAAACTTCTGGCGGACGCAGTCAAAGATGCGGGACTCGACCTGCCTGAAGTATTAGCGGAATTGGCACAAACGTTGTCCCAAACGCCGTCCGCTGCCCCCGCAACCGACTGGACCGCAGTCTCGCCCACCGTTCTTGCTGACCACATTCTCGATACGCACCACGTCTTCACTAGAATGCAATTGGATCGCGTCGACGCGCTGTTGGCCAAGGTGCAGAACGCCCACCGCAGCCGTCACGGCGCGTTGCTTGATTTGTTGAGAAGCGCCTTTGATCTGCTGCAGGCTGAACTCGCGACGCATCTGATGAAGGAAGAACAGATATTGTTCCCCGCCATCAAAAGTATCGACGTGTTTCTGACCAGACGGGAGGAAATGCCCGTCGTGCCTTGCGGCAGCATTGCCCATCCGATCCAGCAGATGGAACACGAGCACGAAGGTGCCGGCGCCATCCTCGTCAAGTTGCGCAAAATCACCCGCAATTACCGTCTGCCGGAAGACGCCTGTGAAACGTTCAAGGCACTTTACGAAGCGCTGGCAGCATTGGAGGCCGATCTGCACGAGCACATTCACCTTGAAAACAACATTCTGTTCCCAGCCAGTCTGGCTCAGGAGCGGCACATAAGCGGTAAAACGGTCTGATTCCAGGAAAAGGCATGCCCCCTGAAAAAACGCCGATGGCCGTCAGAGCGCATACTCGACCACGCTGTGTCACGATGAATGACCCCTTGTCATCAGTCATTCGCAAGAGCGAGAGTCCTTCCCGCAGAATGATCCAGATCGCATTTGCTGTCGGTGTCATCCTAACCGCGATCCAGTTCCACAGGTTCGTCGTGTCCATATCCCAAACGGCGCCGGAAGTCCAGGCGCTGCGTCCGGCCGCTGTCGACGCCTGGCTGCCGATCAGCTCTTTCATGAGCCTGGTTTATCTCGTCAAGACAGGCATCGCCAACACCGTACACCCCGCAGGGCTTGTGCTCTTCACGCTCATCCTGCTGCTGGCATTTTCATTGCGGCGCGGCTTCTGCAGTTGGGTCTGCCCGATCGGCACGCTCTCAGAATACGCCCATCTGGCGGGACGCTACCTTTTCAAGCGCAACGCCCATATGCCCAAGCCGCTCGACATCGTGTTGCGTTCAATCAAATATCTGCTGCTGGCATTGTTTGTCGTTCTGATCTGCAGGATGACCGCTGAAGATCTGCGCGCCTTTATCTACGGCCCTTACAACCGGATTTGCGACGTCAAGATGTACGCGATGTTCGCGTCACCTAGCCTGACGACGCTGACCGTAGTTACCGTGCTCGGCATTCTTTCTCTCGTGTTCAAAAACTTCTGGTGCCGATATCTTTGTCCATACGGTGCCTTGCTCGGGCTGGCGTCGATGCCGAGTCCCACCGCCGTGCGCCGCGATCCGGCCCGATGCACCGGCTGTGGCGTCTGCACGGCCGCCTGCCCCAACAATATCCGCGTCCACCGTGTCACCGCCGTCCGTTCTCCGGAATGCACCGCCTGCTACGGCTGCGTGTCCGCCTGTCCGCAGGCAGGCGCACTCCGCATGGGCCTGCCGCGACCCAAAAAGGCCATGTCGCTCAGCCTCTACGGGCTTATCACGTTGGCGGCCTTCGTGTTCGTTCCGCAGGCCTTTCGCGCTTTCGGGTACTGGGACACCGACACGCCCTACGATCTCTACCGCCGTCTCGTTGCGGATCTCGCGGCCATCGGCCACCCGCGAACCTCCGGCCGTCTTTCAGGTCCGGAATAACCGGATGCTTGGCTGCTTCGTTGTCACATGTCCCTGGCGCCCGGGCTGTTCCAGATTGCGGACACAGGGCCGTCCCCTATATACTTGGGATATGAAATGGAACTGTCGTAAGCTGATCGGATGCGCCGTGTTGTCCTGCGTGACGGCAGTCTTGGCGGAGGTGAAGATGCATACACCGTGGCGTACGCTGACGGCGGAAGAAGAGCGTGTGATCGTCAACAAAGGTACCGAGCGCCCGTTTTCGGGTAAGTTCGAGAAACACACGGCCGACGGCGTCTACACCTGCCGGCGGTGCGGCGCGGCGCTTTACCGCTCAGATGACAAGTTTGACGCCGGCTGCGGCTGGCCCTCTTTCGATGCCGAGGTGCCCGGCGCGGTGCGTCGCCAGACCGATGCCGACGGCAAACGCACCGAAATTCTCTGCGCCACCTGTGACAGTCATCTCGGTCATGTCTTTCTCGGCGAACGCCTGACCCGCCGCAACACGCGGCACTGCGTGAACTCGGTGTCGATGGACTTTGTGCCTGAGGCGGAGCTGGACAGCGTGTTCGAGCGTGGCGTGTTCGCGGGCGGCTGTTTCTGGGGTGTCGAGTACTACCTGCAACAGGCTTTCGGTGTGATCCGGGCCGTCAGTGGCTACACGGGCGGCACCAAGGAGTTCCCGACCTACCAGCAGGTTTGCGAGGGCGGAACGGGACATGCCGAAGCGGTAGAAGTGCTTTTCGACCCGCGGCAGACCTCCTACGAAACGATCGCCAAACTCTTTTTCGAGATCCACGACCCGACACAGGTGAACCGGCAGGGACCAGACATCGGCGAACAGTATCGCTCGGTCGTCTTTTACCGCGACGCCAAGCAAAAGGCGGTAGCGGAATCGCTGATCGCGCAGTTGAAGGCCAAGGGCCTGAAGGTGGCCACGCGCCTTGAGCCCGCCACGCGTTTCTGGGCCGCCGAGCCATATCATCAGGATTATTACTTCGTCAAGGGCAAGACACCGTACTGTCACGCCCCGACAAAGCGGTTCGATTGAGCGGCGGAAGCCAGCTCATGCGGCGGACGGGAGAACCGTTCGCAGGTCTGTCGCGTGGTATGGAGTGCGGCGGCTTGCCGCCGCTTTGGAAAGCGGGAGCAAGCTCCCGCACTCCATCGATTCCAGCCGAGTCGTCACGTCAGAAGCGAGCGATGACCTCCCAGCGTAGAAAGTAGGCGACCGTATCCGAGGCATGATAGTCGCCGGGATCGAGCACTTCGGCCGTCACGTGCCCCGTCAGATCGCCGCGCTTGCCGAAGATGTTCTTCAGCAGCGGGAAGTCGTAGCGGAACATGCCGAACCAGCCGCGGAAATCGCCGTCGCCACCGCCCATGCCGTCTTCGGCCGCCGCAAACATCGGGCCGGCGTTGAGGTTCACCCTGTGTCCGTTTCCAAACGCGGTGCCGACCGTGAGGTTCGGGTAGATCAGATTGGACCAGTAACAGACACCCCTGTCGTGATACGGGAACATCTCGCTGTATTGCGGCCACCGGGACCACAGCGGATTCCATGAAGTGTCGTTGTCGTCCGTACCGTGGTTGCGGTCGCCCGAGAGGTAGTAACACGCGACGGTCGCGAACGGCTTGTGACCGTCGACGACGGGCTTATAAGTGAGACCGGCATAGCCCATATAGCCCCGGACGGATTTGCCGCCATCGCGCTCGCCGGCTTGCGCCGCGCCCTCGAGTTCGGCCGAGAGCGTCTCGGTGAGCTTTGGCACCATGCGCACACCCAAAGTATGCGTGTTGCGGCCCGGCAGATCGCGGCCGGCCAGGCGCGCTTTGGTCTCACGCTTGAACAGGTAGTACAGGTCGAAGGGAAACTCTTTCCACTCCTTCGATTTGAAATACAATCCGCCGCCGTACTCGTCCATGCCGGTGGCGCCCGGCACGTTGTAGGTCAGATCGCGCTCCTTAGGGGCTTTGCCGCTCGCCCCTTTGGGGTGTCCCCAGCTCAGTTCGTTCTCGGACCTGTTATAGATCGCCAGCAAGTCCAGCGCGTTCTTCTCATCGATCTTGACGGTGGCCTTGATCGCGTCCATAAACGCCGTACGCGATCCATCACCTTGCGTGCCGTCGAGCAGCACACGGCCTGCGCCGTAACCGTCCGGCCCCAGGAAGTCCTGACGCCCGATCCGCAAGTCGACCCGGTCGCCGAAGAGGTTGTAGAGGTCGAGATAGAGATTATCCACAATGATCTCATCCGGGAACTGGGAGTTGCGGCTCTCGCTCGGCTGAAAATACTCCCGGAACTCGTCGGTCAGGCGCAGGTGGAGCTTGAAATCCTCGTTCTTGACCTGGCCCCAGAAGCGCGGACGAATGCGCAGATAGCTCTGGTTACCCGACACCGCGCCGTTGGCATTGTACTGCGGCACGTTGTCGTGCAGTTCGTGCCTGATCCGAAGATCAGCGCCACCGTCCCAGTCCAATCCCCCCTTTTCCTCCTGCATGGGCTGCGGCGGCTTCACCTCTTGGGCGCGGAGCATGCCAAACCAGCCAGCGCAAAAAACGATGCCCAGTACTTTGTGCATACGCATTCTCTCTTGTACTCGTAACGTGAATGTTCTGCGGAGCGCAACGCACCTGCGTTTCTCCAAGTAGTAACAGTTATAGCCTATCCGACGGTCGCGCGTCTAGTGGGAATTTCACCTATTTCTGCCGTTTCCTGCCGGAACGACCGGGACTGCCGACATAGCCGGTACAGGATCTCTTTTTCCCCTTTCTTTTTTCTCCCTTTCCTCTCGGGAACCGTTTTTTGCTATTCTTGGTGGCATGACAACCCACGTTCTCTGGCTGACCGGCGGCACGGCCGCCTACCTGCTGGGAGCCGTGCCCTTCGGCTTCCTGATCGCGAAAACTCAAGGCAAGGACATCCGCACACTGGGCAGCGGCAACATCGGAGCCACCAATGTCTTCCGCTCGGTCAGCAAGCCCCTGGGGCTGTTGACCTTTGCGCTCGATTTCCTGAAGGGGTTCTGTGGCGTCACGTTCATTCCGGAGCTGGCCGCACGCGTCACGGGTACCGCTGCGGACGGCATGGGGTTGGCGGTTTTCTGCGGTGCACTGACGGTCGTCGGCCACAACTGGACCTGCTTCCTGAAGTTCAAAGGCGGCAAAGGGATAGCCACCAGCGCAGGCCTGCTGTTGGGGCTTGCACCGGCCGGTGTGGGAATCGCCTTCGCCGTCTGGCTGGCGCTCTTCCTGACCACCCGCTATGTCTCGGTCGCCTCGATCGGCGCGGCCCTCTCGCTGGCGGTCGTGGTCTGGTGGCCGCTGGCGCTGCATGCGCGGCACGGCACCTGGTTCGCGGGGGTTCTGACCCTGCTGGCCCTGCTGGCCGTCTGGAAACACCGTTCGAACATCGCCCGGTTGCGTGCCGGCACGGAATCACGCTTTTCGTTCGGGGGAAAAGCATGAACATCACCATCGTCGGAGACGGCGGTTGGGGAACCGCCATCGGCTTGCTGTTGCATGGGTACGGACACCGGGTCACGCTCTGGGGCCCTTTTGCGGCGTATCTTGATGAGATACGCGCGAGGCGTGCAAACACCCGCTACCTGCCTGGCATCACGCTGCCCGACGACCTGCGTTGGTGCGCCGATCCCGCTGAGGCGGCCGCCAGTGCCGAGGCCGTGGTGCTGGCCGTGCCTTCCAAATTCTATGCCACAGTCTGCGCGACCTTTGCAGGCTTGATCCCGGCCGACACCTTGGTCGTCAGCCTGACCAAAGGACTCTGCGAGTCGACGCACTGCCGCATGAGTGAAATCGCGCGTTCGACATTGGGCCTCAACGCGATCGCGGTACTCTCGGGGCCGAGTCACGCGGAGGAGGTCGCGCGCGGTATTCCGACCGCCGTGGTGGCCGCGGCCGAAGACGAGTCCGTCGCGCAGCGCGTCCAGCAGCTTTTCAGCGGGCCGCTCTTCCGCGTCTATACCTCCACCGACGTCTTGGGCGTCGAGATCGGCGGCGCCGTCAAAAACGTGATCGCCATCGCGGTCGGTGCCTCGGACGGACTCGGCTTCGGGGACAATACGCGCGCCGCGCTCATCACGCGCGGCCTGGCCGAGATCACGCGTTTCGGCATCGCGCTGGGCGCGCGCCCCGAAACCTTATCCGGACTGAGCGGTATCGGCGACCTGATTGTCACCTGCACCAGCCGTCACAGCCGTAACCACTCGGTCGGTGAACGACTCGGCCGCGGCGAAAGCATCGAGGCGATCCTCAGCAGCATGAAGATGGTGGCCGAGGGCGTTTGGAACGCCAAGGTCATTCACACGCTGGGCCAGACACGCGGCGTCGAGATGCCGATCACCGACATCGTCTACGCGCTGTGCTATGAAGGCTTTTCCGCCAGGACGGCTGTCGAGACGCTCATGACGCGCGACATGAAGCCAGAGGCGTGACGGCTTGTCTACTGCATCAGCGGCACCAACCGTATGGCGCTCTCCAGCCACACCCGGCTGTCGCCCTGTCCAGCCAAAACGATCACGTAGGCTGGCTGGCTCGGGGCGAAGCTCGTGCCCGGCGCAACCGTCACCGCCTCTTTAAGCTCCAACCGCGCATCAGGATGCTGTCCGCCCTGCGGGTTGATCCAGAAAAGGACGTCGAGGCCCGCGTTCATCGGCGCGACCGCGCCGAAAAACCGGCCGTTCTCCGCCTCCATCCAGCACCCCGAAGGCGGCATACCCCACAGCCTGGGCGGCAATTTCTCGGGTGTTTTACGGAAGTCGCTGTAGAGGCGAAAATAGAAGCCCTTGACCTGCAGCGGGCTCGGCCCCGCGTTGCTCACGCTGACCGCCTCCGCAACAAACCACGGTACACCCGGCGGCAGATAGAGCCGGTGCGCGACCCTCATGCGTTCATCGCCTCGCGCCCCCTCGCCGATGATCTCGATCACTGCGACACCATCTTCCACCCGGCCTTCCACGGCGCTCACGGTGTGGATGTCGGTCCAGCAGGACCGTCCGTCCGCACTGAGCGTCAGCAGCATGGCCGTGTAGCTGCCGAGCGATGTCTCGACACCCTCCAGCGTCACGCTCTCCACCATCCGCCGCCCCCCCACACGACCACTCAACACGACGCACCCATTCGTCGCCCGGAACGCGTCGCCCTCGCGCGTGAACGTCGCCGGGATATCACCGGCGCGGCCACGGCGCGCCACCAGCAGCGGCGGCTGCGGCGGCGTGCGCGTGAACGCCTTGGGCGCGGGCACCGGACGGAAGCGCCACGCCGCCGCCTCGCGGTGCAGCTCTTCAAACATCGCGGTGATCTGTGCATACGGCACGCCATCCTCCGTGACAAGCCCGTAATTGGAGTCCTCCGGGAACGGCGTGCTGATGCCCAGCGCGGGCTCGTCCACCCACATGAAATAGTCGTAGCCCAACAGGTACGGCAGGCTCAGCATCGTGCGCGCGAAAAGGCTCGTCGCCTGCGTGCGCTCGGCTTGCGTGCGGAAACGCTGCCCCGCGCCGTGCACGCTCGGCAAGCCGGCATCGAGCGCGGGGAACGACCATTCGGTGATCAGCATTGGCCGCCTGACATAATCGTAAAACCGCTGGAAATGTTCGGGCACCGGCTCGCCTCCCTCGCCCAGACGCGTGTAGACGCGCCCTTCGTCGAGATCCGCGCTCGGGTAGACATTGAAAGTCACGACATCGCAGTATTTTCCTGACGCCTTCCACACCTCCGGATGCGCGCCGTCCGTGCCGGCAAAACGCGCACCCAATACCAGATGGTTTGGATCGGCCGCGCGGATCGCACGCGCCGTGACGGAGAAATAGCGCTCGGCCACATGCACCAGAAACGCCAGCTTCGCCTCACGTGCCTCGTCGGTCGCGTGCGGCAGGCAATCAAGCCCGAGCAGGTCATCAAAGCTTTTCATCTGCACGCCGAACGCCGCGTTGAAATCCGCAATGTTTCCGCCAAAACGTGCGGACATCAAGGCTATTAACGCGCGCTTGGCCGAATGCTCCGGCCCCTTTTTCATCACGGCATCAAAGAGCCCGGTGTCCTTCGCACCACGCCCCCACCATGCCAGCTCGTTGTCGATGAAATAGCCGAACAGCCAAGGATCGTCACGATGCGGCTGGCAGCGGGTGTGCGCCACATACCTGCAGTAGGCCTCGAAGTCCGGATGAAAGACATTCGGGAAGGCCGAGCAAGGCCGCTTCTCGTTCGGCGTGATGTCGTACTCGTCGCCCAGCGTCGCCAAATGAGACCCGATGTTGAGAAACTCGGTGTGGATCAGACCGCGGTGCTTGAGTCCCGGCGAACAGCCCGCCCCCAGCATGTTGAAGCCCCACTTTTTCAGGCGGTCCAGCGTCTCGCGCTCCCACTCAGCCTGATCGGCGTACTTCTCCTTGTTCTTCCTGCCATAGGGCGCATAGCCCAGCTTCTCGCACCAATGGCCACGGAAAGACACGTGATCCACGCCCAGCAGCACCAGACCGCGCCCCAGCGGATCAATCGCCCACCAGCGCCCGTCCGGCTTCTTGACCACACGGAAAAAGCCGGTCGCCTCGTCCCGCACGTCGGACACGCCATTGGACACGTCAAACGCCGGTATTTGCCGTTGTGCCGCAACCTGCTCGGTCACTGGCTGTGACCACGCCGCACGTACCTCGCGGTAGGCGCCGGCGATACCGCCCACACGCAGCGCGGGGCGTCCGGCGCGCACCGCCGCCGCCGTGAAGGCAAAACGCCGACGCAGAATCAGCCGACCGTCTGGACCGAGAATCGTACCGGTGACGCCATTCTCATCCATGCTGAGCGTCAGGCGGTGAGGCTGCCCGAACGTCCACGACCTTTCTGGCGTTTCATTGATTTCCATCTTCAGGTTGTTCTGCGCCAACCACACGCCGTCGCGCATCTCGCACAGTTCGACCATCGGCCGCAAGCCATGCTCCGGCGGCGTCTGCACCAGTGCCAGATGCCAATAATTTTCGGGATCGGCCACGATCGCCACAGCAGCGATCGCCCAGCCGTCATTCCCCGCCCGTTGCGGTGTAAAAATCGCCTCGACCGTCACTGTGGAGGCAAGCGGCGCGGCCTCATACACGGCGATCCCCTGACCATTGGTGGTCGTACACTCGATCTGTTCCTGCCGAAACCGCCACATCAACGGATTGCCAAACCATCCGGCACCACCGGTCGGTAGTGCCGTCAACTCCGCGCCAACCGCCATCGTTGCCGCCAGCAATGCCAGTCCGACCCCATATTTGCGCCTCATCGTGTATCCTCCTGCTTTATCCCTTGTTCCTTGAACGTTGAGCGTTGAGCGTCATTCCCGATCAACCGGGACATCCGCACCATTTCTGTTTTTCGGACAGGCCGCGAAACAGCGTCCGCACGCGACGCAACGCTCGCGATCAGCCGCGTGTAATGTCCGGCGCTGCAGGCGCGTCATGCCCAGCAGGCGCAGTGCCATGAGCACACCCACGAACGCGCCCGCCCACGCGCAACCGCGCCTGAAACGGGAGACCATCACAGCGGCATCTGCCACCGCCTGTTCCTGTGTGCGTCCCGTCCGCCTGAACGCCTCGATTTCGGGATGCAGATCCGTCTCGGCCTCTGGCGTTTGCGCCAGCCGCTCCGCCACAATCACGGCGGGATGCGCACGCGCCGCCTCCGCGCCCATCAGCCAGCCCGCAACGGCGCAGCCCGCCACCACCAGAGGCGTCAGCGCCAGCATCAGGACGAAACGACGGAAGAGTCCGCGCCGTGCGGCGTCGCCGGGTGCCGCACGCGGCACCACGATGGCATCGACCGGGCAGGTGCCCACGCACAGCCTGCAGTTGATACAGTCGTTCGCGGTGATGGCGAACGGACGCCACGCGAGGCGCGAACACCACTCCAGCAGCACCCCGTACGGACAGAAATACCGGCAGTAGGGGCGCGCCACTACCATGCCCACCAGCAGCACCGCCATGCCGGTCAGAATCAGCGGCATCGGTGCGCTGCGCCGGAAGAAACCGACAAACGGATCGGTGCGGCAGATCAGGTAACCGGCACCGTGGATCGCGTAGACCAGCCCGACCGCGAGAACCGCCGGCGGCACCAGCCGCAGTACGGCATCCGCACTACGAGGCACGCGCTGTGGCGAAATGATGAAGAGATCCTGGATTGCGCCCAATGGACACACCGCACCGCAGAAGACACGTCCAAAAAGCAGTGCCGCCAACAACGGCAAGGCGAACAGCCCCGCCACGGCCCACGGCAAGCCGCCGCCCGACCACGCCGCCACCGCGACGTTCTGCACCGCACCGACCGGACAGATGCACCCTTGCCTGACAAAACCAAACCAGGCCAGACAGATGATAGAGAACACTAGTAACCAGCGGCGGGCACGGACTTTGTGTACCAACCAGGCCGCCACCGCCAGCGCGGACGCCAGGATCAGCACATCGGCCCAGGCGGGCATCAACGCCGTAAAGGGCGGGTGCACCGCCTGCGGCACGGTATGCCCCGAATCAAACTGGGGCTGCGGAAACCGCGACGCAGCGGCCGTGACCACAGAAACCCACACAGCGGCTGGCATGGTTAGAGTCTCTCTTTCAACAGGTAAGGGCTGGAAGCCGGCACGCGCGAGATGGCCTGCGCGGGGCAGGCCTCGGCGATACGGCAGGTGTTGCAGTTGACGCAGCGGTCGTGCCGGATCTGAAGATAAAGCGAGCCGTTGCCGAAATGGGTACAGCCCTTCACGCACAGTCCGCACCCCGTACAGAGCGGCTCGTCGATGTGATACTCGAAATAGGGATCTTCGATGAAGGTGCGGATGATCGCGCCGGTCGGGCAGATCTGGTTTTCGGCCGCTTCGTCGAGACGCGCCGCATCGGACTTAAAATAACCAAAGCAGAGCTTACAGTAGCCGCACATCGAGTAACCGTGCACGCATTTGACGGCTGAAGGGTGCAACACGCACTCAGTCTCGCAACGGCCGCACTGAATACACGCACGCGGGTCGATCTGCCACACCATGCGGTCTGCGGTCGGACGCTGCGCGGCCTTGGCTGCGAACGCCGTCACAGCCGCCCCCGCGCCGGCCCTTAACAGCCAGGCCAGTACATGCCGCCGCGTCGTCTCCTGTTCCCATTCGCGCATGCTTCCCCCTCCTCGGGCTCCCCCTTCGTCCACAACATCAGCGGTGAGGCGGCGGTATTCCGTCGCCTCAACCGCCTTGTTGGGGCTTCGTTTCATCCTAATCGCTATCGGGATCGCTATCGGCATCGACAGGGTCGCCGTAGGGCACCGCTTCCTCCCGGAGCTGACAGCCTCTTCCGCCCAGACGGCTCAACATCGCCGCCATCCGGTCGAGTTCGGTCTTGCGGTTCTGGCTCTCGGCTTCGTCCGGTGCCTTGCCAACGGCCAGGGTATCCTGAATCGCCGCACACCCCAATCGCTCGTGTCCCGGTGCCATTGTTGTTCGATCCCGACAGCGATTTCGATAGCGATGTCCACAAGGTGAGTTGAACGTAAAGGGCCACCTCCCTTTTCAATGCGTGCGGCCAAGAATAACCGCTCCCCGCCGCGTCCGTCAACCGGGGTTTCTGGTATTGCCAGGGCGTTTTTATTTGAACTGGGCTCGCGCGTTGTTTATCAGGGAAACACTTCGGGGTAGACGGAATCCGGCTTTTTTGCTTACATAGACTGCGGATGGAAGCATCAGCAGAGCAACCGGTCGG